>ENA-UONQ01000245-UONQ01000245.1-human-gut-metagenome-genome-assembly--contig:-CS26-NODE-245-length-79243-cov-14.992701_pt1 | contig 79243 bp, 82 predicted proteins | sample MGYA00242460_ERZ724007 | MGnify/ENA metagenome assembly ERZ724007
AGAAAACGGGGACAGCGAAGCTGGCTTTGCGGAGCAAAGTGCTTGACCCAACGGTTTTATACTTCTGTCTACTCGTCAAAACCTTGAATGAAATGAGGTTTTGACGACAGCGTTTCGTTACATATAAGGGTTCATGCGGCGTTCGATTTCCAATGTGGTGGCAGGACCATGACCGGGATATACATTGTAATCACCGGGCAGGTTCCGCAGACGTTTCAGAGAAGCGATGATCTCGCCCCAGTTGCCTGTAGGCAGGTCTGTACGACCGCAGGAGCCCTGGAACAGGGTGTCGCCGGAGAAAATGTTGTTGCCGATGAGATAGCATACACTGCCGGCTGTATGACCGGGTGTTTCCAGTACGGTAAATTCCAGATCGCCAACTTTCACAGCGTCGCCTTCCTGTACCCATACGTCAGCGGAAAGAGAAGTGGGGCCGCTCATGTAAAGAGAGCAGTTCAAGGCAGGGTCTGCCAGCAGAGCCTGTTCTTTCTTGCAGGCGTAAACGGGACAGCCGTATTTTTCTTTTACCATTTCCACAGCGCCGATGTGGTCGTCATGACCGTGGGTCAGCAGGATATGGGTGGGTTTCAGGTTGTTTTCTTCGATATAGCGGAACAAAGGCTGTGGATTGCCGTCGCAGTCGATGATGGCACATGTGCCTTTGTCGTCAGAGATTACATAGCAGTTGGTGCCGATGTTGCCGATTTCCAGTGTTTGTATTTTCATGGTGCAAAAACCTCCTTGTGTTTCGATTTTTACAGGCATTTTTTTCTGCCGTCTGCACTATTATAGCAGAAAAGACCACCAGCCGCCTAGTCTTTTTACAGGAAAGTTTCCAAACGCCGGAAAAAGCTGGACAAGAAAGAGAAAGGGGAGTAAGATGGAACAAACAACGAATAGAATCAGGCGGATACCGCCGGAACGGAGGAAGTTTTTTGGACGAGAGAAGGAAACAGCAGCTCACGGAGGGCTGTATGAGAATCAGAAAAGAAATCGCCGCATGGCTGCTCATGGCATTGTGGGTGATTTTTAGTGTGAAAATTGCGGAAGTGCTGCTGGGAGAAAGCCTGCCGGGGTGGGTAGAAATCGGCGGCATGATTCTGTGCGGTGTGCTGGCAGTGGCATCCCATCTGGATAACCCTCTGCGCCACGGATATAAACTGCGCCGTCCCAGACGGTATTTGCTGGGGGCTTTGGTGATTCTTATCTGCGCTGTGCTGTTCTTTGTATGGAAAGCGGAGTGGGTGCAGGGCATGCAGGCACTTGTTATCCCTGTGGTATTTATTTGGAACCCTATTTGTGTTTGGCTGGAATGGAAGGAAGAATTGGGTCAGGCATCATAAGGAGGCGGCTATGGAGTACCTTTCGGATGTACAGCTGAAAAGATGTATCGCATGGATGCGGCTGGAGCTGCTGGCTTGGCTCTGCCTTTGCGCCGATGCGCTGGTGAGCGTTTGGGCGCCCAGTGTGTGGGATACGGGGCATATCTACGGACTTTTTGTAGTGGTGGTGCTGGTATCCGGTCTGGCGGCAGTGGTTTTGTCTTGGGTGCGTAACCCCATGCGCTGGAACTTGACAGGACTTGGACGGAAATTTTTCTGGGGCAGTCATGGAAGCTGTATGGCGGTGAGCGTCATACTGGTTTTCTGGGTGCCGGAGCTGTCCATTGGTCTTTTGTTTGTGTGGAATTGTATTTATATGCTGGTGGCATACGAGAGGGAACTGCGCCGAAGAAAAAAGAAAGAGGAATCCTGAGAAAATGACGGTATGGCTTAAACACCATACCGTTTTTGTTTGCAAAAACGTATCTCAAACTGCTATGATTTCTTCCCTTCGTTCATTTCTCGGTGAGATTCACTGTTTTCAGAAGAAATAAAAATAAGAAAGCCAGAATCCTTTGTATTTTAGGGATTTTGGCTTTCTTTGTTTGCCGTACTTTTTCTATTTCAAAAAAGATTATTTGTTTTTCAGATATTCATCAATGGCTGCGGCAGCCTTTTTGCCTGCGCCCATAGCCAGAATAACCGTTGCAGCCCCTGTAACGGCATCACCGCCGGCGTAAACGCCTTCTCTGGTGGTCTGGTTTGTTTCTTCGTTGACAACCAGACAGCCTTTCCGGTTGGTTTCCAGACCCTTTGTGGTGCTGCGGATCAGAGGGTTGGGGGATGTACCGATGGACATAACGACTGTATCAACGTCGATGACGTAGTTGGAGCCTTCTACGGGTACAGGACGTCTTCTGCCGCTGGCATCGGGTTCGCCCAGTTCCATTTTCAGACATTCGATACCGCATACCTGACCATTGCCGTCATCCAGAATCTTCACAGGATTGCGCAGCAGGTGGAATTCGATGCCTTCTTCTTTTGCGTGGTGGATTTCTTCCAGACGCGCGGGCATTTCTTTTTCGGAACGACGGTAAACGATGTAAACTTTTTCTGCACCCATTCTTTTTGCGCATCTTGCAGCGTCCATGGCTACGTTGCCGCCGCCTACAACAGCAACAGCTTTGCTATGACGGATAGGTGTATCATAATCAGAAATATACGCTTTCATCAGGTTGATACGAGTCAGATATTCGTTAGCGGAGTATACGCCTACCAGCGCTTCACCGGGGATGCCCATGAAGGAAGGCAGACCTGCACCAGTACCGATGAATACGGCATCATAACCCATATCGTCGATGATTTCGTCGATGGACAATACTTTGCCGATGACCATGTTTGTCATGACTTCAACGCCCATAGCAGACAGCTTGTCGATTTCTTTCTGCACGATAGCTTTCGGCAGACGGAATTCGGGGATACCGTAAACCAGTACGCCGCCAGCTGTATGGAATGCTTCAAAAATGGTTACGGCATAGCCTGCTTTTGCCAGGTCACCAGCACATGCCAGAGAGGAAGGACCGGAACCGATAACGGCTACTTTTTTGCCGTTCTGAGCGGGTTTTTCAGGCATTTCATCGCAGTTTGCCATGTACCAGTCAGCAACGAAACGTTCCAGACGACCGATGGCTACAGCTTCGCCTTTGATGGCGCGAACGCATTTAGATTCGCACTGGCTTTCCTGCGGACAAACACGACCGCAGACAGCAGGCAGAGCGTTTGTGGAGGTGATGATCTTATAAGCTGCCATAAAATCGCCTTTTGCTACTTCCGCGATGAATTCGGGAATGCGTACGTTTACGGGACATCCGCTGACACAGGGTTTGTGTTTGCAGTTCAGACAGCGGGTAGCTTCTTCCATGGCCATTTCCGCTGTGTAGCCCATGGCTACTTCTTCAAAGTTTTTATTTCTCACATCAGGTGCCTGTTCAGGCATTTTGATTTTTTCCAAGCTCATATTTGCCATTGTTTCCGTCCTCCTTAGTGAATCAAGTCGTGTGCCATTTTGTCCATACGGCAGATATGTTTTTCAGCCAGATCCGCTTCCTCTTTCTTGTAAACGGAGTTGCGGTTCATCAGTTCGTCAAAGTCCACCTGATGTCCGTCGAAGTCGGGGCCGTCTACGCAGGCAAATTTGATTTCGCCGCCAACGGTGACACGACAGCCGCCGCACATGCCTGTGCCGTCGATCATGATGGGGTTCAGGCTGACAATGGTCTTGATGCCGTAAGGTTTTGTAGTAAGGCTGACGAATTTCATCATGGGGATGGGACCGATGGCAATGACAGCGTCGTACTGGTTGCCAGCTTCGATGAGGGATTTCAGCTTGTCTGTAACGAAGCCTTTTTCACCTTTTGTGCCGTCATCGGTCATCAGGTAGTAGTTATCGGAAACAGCGCTCATTTCGTCTTCCAGAATGACGATGTCTTTGTTTCTGAAACCGGCAATGACATCTACTTCCACGCCCAGATTGTGGAGAGCTTTTGCCTGAGGATAAGCGATGGCACAGCCTACGCCGCCGCCCACAACGGCAACTTTCTTGAAGCCGTCATATTCTGTGGCAACACCCAGAGGACCTACAAAGTCGCGGATGGAGTCGCCAACTTCTTTGGCTGCCAGCAGTTTTGTGGACAGACCAACTTTCTGGAAGATGATGGTGACGGTGCCTTTTTCTCTGTCATAATCAGCGATGGTCAGAGGGACACGTTCGCTGAATTCATCTACGCGGAAAATAATAAACTGCCCCGCTTTGGCTTTTTTTGCCACAAAAGGGGCTTCGATTTCAAGCAGTGTCACAGCACTGTTTAATTCTTTTTTATTGACAATGCGAAACATGTTTGCAACTTCCTTTCTTCTTTGGACTTTCTTTTGCAGGTGATTTTTGTTAGAATTATCATAACATAAATTCAGGCGGTGGGATATGGATAAAACGCCGTTTTTCTGGAAGTACAATGAAGAAAAGTTTATGGTTTTTGAATAAAATGCGGGACAAAAAACGTCCCAATTAAAAAGGGAGGAAATGAACGTGCAGAAAAGATATACTTTTGACGACTTACGGGACATCATCGAGCAGCTCCGCAGTGAGAATGGGTGTCCTTGGGATAAGGTGCAGACCCATGAAAGTTTGCGGGCAGATATGCTGGAAGAAGCCTATGAAGCGGTGGATGCCATTGATAAAGGCGATATGGACAACTTGAAGGAAGAACTGGGGGATGTGCTTATGCAGGTTGTATTCCATTCTTCCATCGAAGCCCAGAAAGGCGGCTTTACACTGGATGATGTCATTCAAGGCATCTGTGAGAAAATGGTTTACCGTCATCCTCATGTGTTTGGAGAAATTTCTGTGGATACGGCGGAACAGGTGCTGGTGAACTGGGAAGCGTTGAAGAAAAAGGAAAAACATATGCAGACCCAGACAGATGTCCTCAAAGGTGTGCCGGATGCCCTGCCTGCTCTGACCCGTGCCAGAAAGGTACAGAAAAAAGCCGCAGACGTTGGTTTTGATTTTTACGAAGCCGGCGGCGCCATGGAAAAAGTGGCAGAAGAAATCCGGGAGCTGCAGGAGGCTGTGGAACAGCCAAACGGCAATATAGAGGAAGAATTCGGTGATATTTTGTTCGCACTGGTGAACGTAGCAAGGTTTTTGAAAATAAATCCCGAGTTTGCCTTGACAAAAGCCACCAAAAAGTTTATAAATAGATTTGAGTATGTTGAGAATTCAGCCCTTTCAGAGGGAAAGCAGCTTTCCACAATGACTCTGGAGGAAATGGATTTGCTCTGGGATCAGGCAAAAATTGCCTTATCCAAGAAACTTTAATAGATTTATTTAGGAGGACTAACACAATGAACAAATCTGAATTAGTAGCAGCGATTGCTGAAAAGGCGGAAATGAGCAAAAAAGACGCTGAAAAAGCACTGAAAGCTTTCGAAGATGTTGTAACAGAAGAACTGGCAGCAAACGGCAAAGTACAGCTGGTAGGCTTCGGTACATTCGACGTAGCTGAAAGAGCAGCTCGTGAAGGCAGAAACCCTCAGACAGGCGAAGCAATGCCCATCCCCGCTTCCAAAGCACCCAGATTCAAAGCAGGTAAAGCTTTGAAAGATGCGATCAACAAATAATTTGATTTGATTGTTTTTGAAACGCTTTCTCGTCCTGAGAAAGCGTTTTTTTGAAAGAAAAAAACAGCAAAGGGGAAATGAACATGCGTATTGATAAGTTCCTGAAGGTATCCCGTATCATCAAGCGCAGAACCGTAGCCAACGAAGCCTGCGACGCGGGACGTGTGTCCCTCAACGGCAAAGTGGTGAAAGCTGGTGCGGATGTGAAGGTCGGCGATATCATCGAAATTCAGTTCGGCAATAACGTGACAAAGGTGGAAGTGCTGAATCTGCAGGAATCCACTAAAAAAGAAGATGCTGCCGGCATGTATCGCGCAGTGGAATAATGTCCCAAAACCTCTCATATACTGTAAAAACAGTATGGGGAGGTTTTTTTGTTGGGGGAAGAAAAACGGAATTTGCGACAGCATACCATTCGTATGACAGACAGAGAACGGATCGAGATTGGCGGCGTGACGGACGTCCTGCGTTTTGATGAGGAAGGTGTGGCAGTGGATACTACCTGCGGATTACTTATCATCAAAGGGGAAGGACTCCATGTTGGACGGCTGAATCTGGAAGAAGGGGAAGTGGCAGTGGAAGGGCGCATGGACGCACTGACCTACGCGGAGAATATGGGCGGCGGCAAACAATCCTTTTTTGCCAAGTTGTTCCGCTGAAAGGAGGCAGGCAGGTGGACATTCAGGGACAGGGGAGTTTGTTTTTGTGCTGCCTGCTGCTGGGCGGCGGTATGGGATTGGTTTATGACGGTATGCGTCTTGCACGGCGGATATTGCCCCACGGTGTCTGGGCAGTACAGATAGAGGATGGCTTGTACTGGGCAGCGGTGGCGTTGGGTGTCTTTGAGGTGCTGCTCCAGGAAAACCATGGGGAAGTCCGCTTTTTCCTGCTGGTGGCTATTTTTGGCGGCATGGGGCTTTATGGAACCCTTGCCAGTCCTTTTGTGATGGCTGTGGGAGAAAAGGTGCTGAAAGTCATTGGAAGACTGGTTATGTTATTGTTGACCATAATTTTTACACCCTTTCGTTTGTTCTATCTTGCCTTTGGCAGACCGGTGGGGAATTTCGTCAGATTTTGCGGTGGAAAATCCAAAAAACACTTGCAATTATGTAAAGTATATGTGAAAATAAAAAAAGACACATTACGGCGGGATATTCGTTTTTTGCGTCGAAAACCTTAGGAAGGGTGACTGCCATGGGAAAAAGAGCCAGAAAGAAAAAATCCGGTGGATTATGGATCCATCTTTTTTTGGTAGCTTTCTGCGTGTTCGTTGTGGCAGGGGTGTACTGGCAGTATCGGGAATACCGTCAGCTGAAAGTGGAACTGGCTGATGTACAGCAGCAGATTGCCGATGAACAGCAAAAGACATTGGATTTTCAGGCAAAAAAGGATTACTACAACAGCGACAGCTACATCGAACAGATTGCCAGAGAAAAACTGGGGCTGGTCAAGAGCAATGAAATCCTGTATATCAACCGTGAACAATAAAAGTTTTCAAAAAAAGACAATTTTTTGAAAAAAGGTATTGACAAACAGACAATATGACTATATAATGAACTAGTCGACTTGAGGCGGAGTAGCTCAGTTGGCTAGAGCATGCGGTTCATACCCGCAGTGTCGGGGGTTCAAATCCCTCCTCCGCTATTTTTCTTCTTTGGCCCGTTGGTCAAGCGGTCAAGACGCGACCCTCTCACGGTCGAATCAAGGGTTCGACTCCCTTACGGGTCAACTTTTGAGTGATAATTGAATTGTTAAAAACATGGGAGTTTAGCTCAGCTGGGAGAGCATCTGCCTTACAAGCAGAGGGTCACAGGTTCGAGCCCTGTAACTCCCATTTTTTTATGTCCAAAAACAAAAAGCAAAACAAGGGAGAAAGGTGCAACTGGGGAGAGTCATGCACAAACGTGCAAGAGGTCACGAGGCAGAGCCTGTAACTCCCATTTTTTTATGTCCAAAAACAAAAAGAAGCAAAACAAGGGAGAAAGGCGCAACTGGGGAGAGTCATGCACGAAGGTGCAAGAGGACACGAGGCAGAGCGCAGTCACTTCCATTTTTTATGCTCAACAACAGAGAAAAATTACAATCAGAGAATCATGGGCTTTATACGCAATATTATGAGGAGATATGTACGCATATCTTCTTTTTTTGTGCAAAAATGCGGAGAAGAAAAGAGAAATGTGCGCTTGATTCAAGGGAGAACAGAAATCCTGCGTTTGTACTTCTATTTTTCTGGAAAAATTGATTGGAAAATAAAGGATATTTTTCTGAAAAAAGAAAATCTAAAAGGACTTTCTACCTATATTTATGGCGAAAAATATTGCCTGACATGTAAAACTGTATGGGTACAATTTAAAACAGTGTTGCGGCGGCAATGGAAGAGGCACAGAAAATATGATATGCTGTTTTACAAAGGAAGCTTTGAAACGGGGGTATGACAATGAAGACGAAAGAAATATGTTTGCGTGGACTGATGATCGCTCTGGTCACAGTTTCTACCATGGTGCTGCAGATTCCTGTGTCTGCTACCAATGGTTACATTCATTTGGGGGACAGTATGATATTGCTGATCAGCGTATTTTTTGGCTGGCGTTACGGCATGGTAGCCGGCGGTGTTGGGGCTGCGTTGGCTGACCTGCTCAGCGGATATGCCCATTGGGCACCCTTTACCCTCATCATCAAAGGGGTTATGGGCTTATTGGTAGGCAAGATCGCACATTATACACCGGCAGAAAAGCACTTTTTCGGTCTGCGGAATCTGGCTGGTTCCGTTGTGGGCATTGTGTGGATGATCATTGGCTACTACTTCGGTGGTGCTGTTTTGCAGAAAAGCTTCACAGTGGCTCTGACTTCCATTCCCGAAAACTTGGTGCAGGGCGGTGCAGGCTTTGTGATTTTCCTGGTGGTAGGCTATGCTTTTTATAAAGCAAAAATCTATAAATATGTTTCCGCAAAATAAGTTTAGCAGATGGGGACTGCTCCATAAGAAATAAAAATAGCTGGAATTCTTGCATTTAAAGGATTCCGGCTATTATATTTTATAGAGACCATTTTCAAAAATGTTTTCTTGCGGAAAATGCGGCTTTGATTTTCCGTCTTTTTTGATGAAAAATAGTTGAATTTTGGAAAATGATGGATTTTCATTGACCCTTTTTCTCATTGCGTGGTATAGTATAAAAGTTATGGGACTATACTGAAAGAAGGGACGAGAAGGAACAGGAGGAATTCATTTGGAATTTGTAACCATATTACTGATTGCAGTCAGTTTAGCCATGGATGCTTTTGCCGTTTCCATTTCCAATGGCGTTTCTGTCAAGGGATTTGGAAAGAAACAAGCAGCTACCCAGGGGTTATATTTCGGTGGTTTTCAGTTTTTGATGCCCGTCATTGGCTGGTTTTTGGGCAGCAGTGTGAAAACATATATTGAGTCTGTCGACCACTGGATTGCCTTTGTACTGCTTGCCATCATCGGCGGGAACATGATCCGGGAAAGTTTTGGCGATGACGAGGAAGAAAGCGGACAATCCGTTCTGACAGCAAAAGTACTGCTGCTTCAGGCAGTAGCAACCAGCATCGACGCATTGGCAGTGGGTATCAGTTTTGCCATTCTGGATGTGAATATCTGGTGGGCAGCTGGCATCATCGGTGTGGTATCTTTTGTGCTTTCTTTCTGCGGCGGTATGCTTGGCAAAGGTTTGGGGAACTTTTTGCAGGCAAAGGCAGAATTTGCCGGCGGTGCCGTACTGATTCTCATTGGAATCAAAATTCTGGTAGAGCATGTTTTTCTGGGGGGCTGACGTAAAGGAGGAAAGCCTTTGGAGATGATACAACAGTTAGATGCACAGATCATACTGTGGATACAGGAACATGTGGTGTGTGATGGGCTGAACGCCCCCATGCTATTCATTTCAAAAATGGGCAATGCAGGCTGGTTCTGGATTTTGCTGGGGATTTTGATGCTGTTATATGGCATCAAAAACAGGAATTTTGCCAGATACGGTCTGGCTCTGCTGTTATGTCTGGGGACGACAGCGTTGGTATGCAATGTGACTTTAAAGCCTATGGTGGGCAGAATGCGACCCTATGACTTGTTGGGATTTTCCATTCTGGTGCCGCCTCTAGCGGATTTTTCCTTCCCGTCGGGACATACCTCCTCATCCTTTGCAGCAGCGACAGCGATTTACGCCATGAATCGCAAATGGGGCATTGTCGCTTATGTTTTTGCAGTGCTTATGGGGATTTCCCGTCTGTATCTTGGAGTGCATTTTCCCACGGACGTTTTGGCGGGGGCAGTCATTGGTTTTGTCATGGCGAAATTGACTTTATGGATCTTAGGCAAAATCAACGCCAGTTTTCAATTTCAAAACAGATGATTTGTTTTGAACAAAAGGGGTACAATTTTTTTTCAATTGATGTGAAAGAAACCATACATTACTTGAAGGAAGAAGTAAAGAGGAAGAAGGGAACAAAAATTGGCAATACCGGTAATTTACCAGCTGCTGACCATGGTTCTTTTGATGGTGGTCGGTGTAATTTTGAACAAAAAGAAGTTTTTGACGGAGAGCAATGCGAAAGGGCTTTCCATTGTGCTGACCCGTGTGGCAGTACCTGCAAACATGATTGTATTGATGCAGCGTCCGTTTTCTCATGAGATTCTCATTGGATTTCTAAAGACCTGCGGCGGCACGTTTCTGATATGCTCTTTGGGTGCAGTGCTGTTTTTCATCATCGGGAAAGCTATGAAGATGAAATTTCCAGAACTGGGGCTATTCTCCGGCGGCGGTGTTTACAGCAATGTTATCTTCATGGGGCAGCCTTTGATTATGGCCATGTACGGCGAGGATGGGTTGATCTTCTGCGTGGCAGTCATGTTCACCTGCAACGTGTTCCTGTTCACCGTATGTTCTGTGCTCTTTGCCATTGGCAGTGGAAAACGCAAAACAGTAGGCAGAATGCTGCGGGAGGCGTTTTTGAATCTGATCTGTATTTCAGCAGTCATTGGTGTATTCTGTTTCGTAAACTCCATTTCCCTGCCTCAGCCTATTTATGACACTCTGCAGTTCTCTGCCGATACAACGGTTTGCCTGTCTATGATTTATATTGGTACACTGTTGGCAGTGGCAAATATCAAAGAAATTTTCAAAGACAAGAAAGTCTATGTATTCAGTTTTGTGACACTGATCATCATGCCTTTGTTTACAAAGGCTGTGGCAAGCCTGTTCCTGGATGGCATTGCCCTGAGCGTGCTGGTGGTGCTCATGGGTACGCCTGCGGCGGCAGCCCTGCCTTCCTTTGCGGAAATTTACGGCAATGATGAAAAACGGGCTTCGGAATACGTTTTCGTTTCCACCATTTTCTCTGTTGTCACATTGCCTTTGGTGGCACAGTTTTTGTGCATTTCCTGACAAGCAGTTACGACCTGCGGTTTTTGCCGCAGGTCCATTTTTTTGTAAAGATTGTGAAAAAAAGGACAGTTGTCCATGGGAAAGACGGAAATTTGCCGGGAAGAAAAATGAGTTTTGTTCGACAATAGAAAAATTTTTTTTCAAAAAAACCGTATCCCTTTGTATAAAGATACCAAAAATTATTGTGAAATTTAGTGCAGGCAGGCGTGGGGAAAAGCTTGTTTCTTTCTATGGTTTCGTATATACTATGAAGTGGGACGGAATATGGCTATCTCATTTTGGAAATATACAGAATACACGCTACCGGTGCCGAAGCAGAAAAACAGGGCTTTTTGCGGTGGGGCGCAGGGTGTGTATTTGTTTTTTTCGAAAAAAGACAGCCTGTTGGTTTTTTGTTTCACAAAAAAACAGCAATTATATTCTGATTATCTGTATTATCACCAAATTTATGAAACAGGGGGATTATTATGGAAAATTTGATGTATTTGGCGCCGGTGCTGGGCATCGTTGCGCTGCTCTTTGCCTTTGTCCTAGCTTCTAAGGTAGGCAGAGAGGAAGAAGGTACAGACCGTATGCATGAAATCTCTTCTGCAATTCGCGATGGCGCAAACGCTTTCCTGAAAGCAGAATATAAGATTCTGGTTATTTTCGCGGCTGTACTGTTTGTATTGATCGGTTTCGGTGTAGACTGGAAGACAGCTATCTGCTTCGTCATTGGTGCTGCTTTCTCCACACTGGCTGGTTATTTCGGTATGAATGTTGCAACCAAGGCAAACGTAAGAACTGCAAACGCAGCGAGAGTTGGCGGTATGAACAGAGCCCTGTCCATCGCTTTCAGCGGCGGCGCAGTTATGGGTATGTCCGTAGTTGGTCTGGGTCTGCTGGGTGTAGGCGCAGTGTATGTGATCACAAAAGACGCCAACATTCTGTTCGGTTTTGGTCTGGGTGCTTCCTCTATCGCACTGTTCGGTCGTGTTGGCGGCGGTATTTATACAAAAGCTGCTGACGTAGGTGCCGACCTGGTAGGTAAAGTTGAAGCTGGTATCCCTGAAGACGACCCTCGTAACCCTGCCGTTATCGCCGACAACGTAGGTGACAACGTAGGTGACGTTGCTGGTATGGGTGCCGACTTGTTCGAATCCTATGTTGGTTCCATCATTTCTGCTATCACACTGGGTATCGTTTACTACTCTGTAGAAGGCGCTGTATTCCCTCTGGTTCTGGCAGCTGTTGGTATTCTGGCTTCCATCATCGGTACATTCTTTGTAAAAGGCGACGAAAACTCCAATCCGCATAAAGCCCTGAAAGCGGGTTCTTACTCCTCCGCAGTGCTGGTGATCATCGCATCTCTGGCTCTGAGCTGGGTATTCTTTGGCAACATGAACGCTGCCATCGCTATCATCGCTGGTCTGATCGTTGGTCTGATCATCGGTGTTATCACAGAAGTTTATACTTCCGGTGACTACAAATCCGTTAAGAAAATCGCGGACCAGTCTGAAACAGGTCCCGCAACTACCATCATCAGCGGTCTGGCAGTTGGTATGGAATCCACAGCTATTCCTATCGTGCTGATCTGTGTAGGTATCTTCGTAGCTTATGCAGTATGTGGTCTGTATGGCATCGCTCTGGCAGCTGTAGGTATGCTGTCCACAACAGGTATCACTGTAGCCGTTGACGCATACGGCCCTATCGCCGACAACGCCGGCGGTATCGCTGAAATGAGTGGTCTGGATCACTCCGTTCGTAACATCACAGATAAACTGGACGCCGTTGGTAACACAACAGCAGCTATGGGTAAAGGTTTCGCTATCGGTTCCGCTGCCCTGACAGCACTGGCTCTGTTCGTATCTTACGCAGAAGCTGTTAAACTGACAGAAATCTCCATTCTGGAACCCAGAGTTATCATTGGTATGCTCATCGGCGGTATGCTGCCTTTCCTGTTCTCCGCACTCACAATGCAGTCTGTAGGTAAAGCAGCCTTCCAGATGATCGAAGAAGTAAGACGTCAGTTCCGCAGCATCCCCGGCATCATGGAAGGTACTGCAAAACCTGACTACAAAAAATGCGTAGAAATCTCTACCACAGCAGCTCTGAAAGAAATGCTGGTTCCCGGTATCATGGCAGTTGCAGCTCCTCTGGTTGTAGGTATCCTGCTGGGTACTTCCGCTCTGGGCGGTCTGCTGGCTGGCTCTCTGGTAACAGGTGTTCTGATGGCAATCTTCATGTCCAACGCCGGCGGCGCTTGGGACAATGCGAAGAAGTACATCGAAGAAGGCAACCATGGCGGCAAAGGCAGCGAAGCTCATAAAGCAGCCGTTGTTGGTGATACCGTAGGTGACCCCTTCAAAGATACTTCCGGTCCTTCCATCAACATCCTGATCAAGCTGATGACAGTTGTATCTCTGGTATTCGCACCTCTGTTCATGTCTATCGGCAGCCTGCTGTAATCTTTACAGGCATTTGATACAAACACAAACACGGAATTCTCCATGACATCATGGCACGGATTCCGTGTTTTTTTGTCTTTTATTTTTCCCAGTTTTACGGTATGATAATAGGCGAAAGGAAGTGATATTATGACAGACTTTACGGGTTTTACCCCCGAAACCATAGATTTTCTTTGGGAACTGCGAATGAATAACAATAAAGCGTGGATGGAGGAGAACCGGGAACGGTACCGCACGGTACTGAAAGAACCTTTTGACGCGCTTTCAGCGGCGCTGACGAAAAAATTTCTGGAAAAGAAAAATGTACCCCAGATGGATTTTTCCATTTCCCGTATCAATCGGGATGTGCGCTTTTCCAAGGATAAAAGCCCTTATAAGGCAAGAAAATGGATGGTACTGAAAGAGCCTATGACAAAAGCGGAACAGTGGAAATTCCGTCCAGTGTTTTATTTTGAAGTGATGCCCGAAGGCTATGAATATGGCATGGGATTTTATGAAGGCAGACCGGCTTATATGCAGGCATTTCGGAAAAAAGTGGACGCTGCGCCTGACGCCTTTGAACGTCTGGTAAAGGATACGGCAAAAATGAAGGAATTCGTTCTATATGGGGATTCCTATAAACGCCCCATGGGCAAAGGGGATTATAGCCCTGCCGTCATGGATTGGTATCAGCGGAAAAGTCTGGGGCTGACCGCATCCAGAGAAATCGACGATTTGCTGTTTTCTCCTGAACTGGTAGATTTCGTTGTGGAAGGCTGGGAAAAATTGCTGCCCATGTATAGATTCCTCCGGGAGATTCATGTGGAGGAATAAAATAAAAAAGCTGACATTTCGTAAGAAATGCCAGCTTTTTTTTACGCTTTCCCAAAACTCAGCGCCAATGCCTTGATGGCTTTTTCGCCGATGATGGTTTCTCCATGTTCTGCCAGATAATACTTGGAAAGCAGTGTGGAAATATGTTTCTGTCCGTATTCATCCAGAATGGTTTCCAGATCGTCGATGGTTTCCTCGGTGGTGTATGTATTGCCCTGCATCACCAGGAAATATCTGCCTTCGTTTTTGTACAGAGAAGAAGCGCCGTGGAACAGGGGTTCCAGTCGGATGGACAGGTCGATGACGTCATCCAGTTTGCTGAAGGAGTAAACCAGCAGGTCGTCGTCCTCTTTGGCTTCCACTTCTTCTGTCGCCAGTGGTTTTTTCTTGAATCGGTGCAAATCTTTTGCCTGATGGAACAGCTCCGTAGGATTGCTGTTTTTGTCTTTGCTTTCTACCTTTGTGACGATGATCATGATGCCGTCCAGACCAACGGGTACGGCTTCCACCATCAAAGGTGTGTTTTCTGTGATGAAATCGCATTCTTCCATAGCCTGTTCCATGATGTCACGGAACAGCTGCTGTGTTTTTTCGCCGGGGCGGATGAGGTCTTCCAACTGGATATCCCGTTCTGCCAGATCGGCTTTTGTCAGCGTCAGTTTCAGCTGTGTGTCGCTTACACGTTCTATTTTCATATATATCACGTCCTTTAACAATATGTGCTTTCTGCACGCGATTTTGTATCTGGTCTATACTATACAATTCTCTGGAAATATAGTATAGTATAATGAATTGCGGGGGATATGTAAAGAGGAGAATCCTGAGAAAAACAACAAAAAACCCAAAAAAATGGGATTTTGCCCCGAAAATCATAAAAATCCGAGAGGAGTGGCATGAATTGAAAAAAAGCAAGTGGATTCCGCTGCTGTTGACGCTGATCATCTGGGCGGGAATGTATTATTATTATCTGCCGCCGCTGAATATTCACAGCAATGAAAGCTGGATGTTCTTCGTGGCAATGATCGTTGTGGCATTGGTTATCAATTTCTGGACCATTGCCAAGACATTGTTTTTCCATAAAGAAAGTCAGTGGGAAAGCAATCCGTTACTGAAAAAACTGCTCTATATCCCTTTGGCATTGGTTGTCATTTATGGGGTAGGGGTGCTGCTGTCTTCTCCCATTCTGCGGGCATCTGCATACAGCTCTTTGCTGACAGTGCAGAATGGTGATTTTGCGGAGGATATCCACGAAGTCAATTACAGCCAGATTCCCATTCTGGACAGCGATTCTGCGGCGAAACTGGCAGAACGTGAAATGGGTTCCATGGTGGATATGGTTTCCCAGTATGAAGTCAGCGACTATTACAACCAGATCAACCTGAACAGCAAGCCCGTTCGTGTGACACCGCTGGAATACGGCGATATCATCAAATGGATTACCAACCGCGACACAGGTATTCCCGCTTATATGAATATTGACATGACCACACAGGATGTGGAACTGGTGAAGCTGCCGGAAGGACAGGGCATCAAGTATTCTCCCTTTGAACACTTCGGACGGAATCTGTATCGTTATGTGCGTTTCCGTTATCCCACAGCCATGATCCGCAGCAGCAATTTTGAAGTGGATGACAACGGCGTGCCTTACTGGGTATGCTCCGTGGAAACAAAGACCATTGGTCTTTTTGGTGGTACAGACATTCAGGGGGCAATTCTGGTGAACGCTGCCACAGGGGAACACGCTTACTACGACGTGGCAGATGTGCCCCAGTGGGTGGATAAGGTTTATGACGCGGAACTGCTGGTGGAACAGTATGATTATTACGGCACTTTGCAGAACGGCTTCATCAACAGTAAATTTGGTCAGAAAGGCTGTTTGCAGACCACAGAAGGTTATAACTACGTTGCCCTCAACGACGATGTATGGGTATATACCGGCGTCACATCCATCGGCGGCGACGAATCCATCGTTGGTTTTGTTCTCATGAACAGCCGTACCAAGGAAACCAATTATTATCAGATTTCCGGTGCAAAAGAAATCTCTGCCATGGCTTCTGCCGAAGGGGAAGTGCAGCATCTGGGCTATACGGCAACATTCCCCATTTTGCTGAATATTGCCGATGAACCTACTTATTTCCTTTCTCTGAAAGACGCGGCAGGTCTGGTAAAGAAATACGCCATGGTCAATATCGAGAAATATCACATTGTCGCCATTGGGGATACGGTGGCAGAGTGTGAAAAGGTTTACCGTAATCTTATGGCAAACAGCGGCATCAATGTGACACCTTCGGGAAGCGGCACAACAGCGGAGGGGAAAATCACACTGCTGAAAGACATCGTTGCTGACGGCAATACCTATTACTACTTGATGCTGGAAGGTAGAGAGGAACTCTTTGCCGTGAAAGCTTCTGACCATCTGGAAGTTCTGAAAAAACAGGTGGGCAGTACCGTGAAATTGGAATATGCGACAGAAACGGACGGCACTTGTACCGTAACGAGTCTGCAATAAAAAACGGGGAAAACAGGAGGGGCTTATAAAAATAGCTGTCTCCTGTTTTTTTATAGTGTGGACAAAGGTGCGCATGTTAAAGAAATCCTTACAAATCACTGAAAATTCAACCCTTTTGTTGACACTTGCCCCGGAAGAATGTAAAATGAATAAGATGTAAAACAACAAAGTAGAAAACTCGTATGCAAAAAAAACAGGAAAAAACTGTCTTTGGAGGTATCATATGGAAGAGAAAGATAAACTGGAAAATGGCAGCCAGGGCCGCAGTATGAGCGATGCGGATAAAGAGTATTACGCAGATTTGTATAATGACCTGCCCAAAGAAGTGCAGGATATTTTGATGCAGACACACCCTTTGATGGGTCGTGCCAATGAGGATACAGAAGCGGCAGCATACCGCACAAGACGTCCTCAGCGGGAAGATGTGGAAGAAGTGAAGGAAGCAAGAATGCAGCAGGTAAGCTCCGAAATCAATGAAATCAAACGGGCACCTCAGCAGGAAGGCGCCCCTACCCGCTATGTATCCCGCCGTGCAAGAAGCATGGAAAGCGAATATGCCGAAAGCCCCAGAGGTTCCATGGCAGAGGATGATTACAATGAGGATATCCAGTATGTGAGCGTGATGCCCGCACGGAAAAAATCCAGAATCATGGAAGAAGTGACCATCCAGACATCTGCACCTCAGAAATCCGGCATGAAGAAGAAAAAACAGAAAAAAGAACGGGAAGAAATGCCCTTCTCCGATATGGAACGTTCTGGCGATCGTCCCCGTTATGAAGACATCGACTTTGAAGAACGTGCAAAACAGGAACATCTGGACAGCCTGTACGGCGATGGTTACGATGACGACTACAGAGGCGGCGGAAGAAGCAAACTGCCGCTGATTCTGGGCATGATTGGTCTGGTGCTCATCATCTTCCTGATTTTCAGAACCGTGACACTGTCCAGCCAGTTGGAAGAAGCGCAGCAGCAGATAACGGAAACACAGGACTTGAATGAGAGATACGAACAGGTACAGCTGGAAAAAATGCAGCTGCAGGAAGAACTGGATGCTTTGCAAAATCCTGATGGCGCGGCAGCGCAGGAAAATACAGAGGGCAATGCCGATGATTCCGAAACGACAACAGGCGATTCCACATCCGGCAGCGATTCCAATACTTCCAGCAGTTCCAGCGGCTCCAGCAGCGGTACTACAGAATATACGGTACAGCAGGGAGAAACACCTTGGAGCATGGCACAGAAATTCTATGGCAACGGTGCGGAATATACAAAGATTCTGGAAGCAAATGGCTTGCAGGAAGGCGACAACATTCAGCCCGGTGATGTATTGAAAATCCCCGCAGCTTAATGCAGTGAAGTATGCGTTAGCGTTGCGGAAAAAAGGAGTCAGGTGAAAATGGAAAAGGAAGCACTGGAACAGAAAACCCTGATGGAACTTAGAAAAATGGCAAAGGAAATGGGACTTGGTCCCATTTCCGCCTTAAAAAAAGGCGAGCTCATCGCAAAAATCGCAGAAAAACAGTCACAATCCGCGGCGAAAAATGTCGAAGATGTGGCTGTTTGTGGTTTTTCTGAAGAAACGGCAGAAGTGCCCAGAGAAGAAGCCCATCAGCAGGAAAGCGGTGAACGCCCCCAGCGGGAAAATCAGGAGCAGGGCGAAGGCATTCTGGAGGTCATGACCGATGGTTTTGGCTTTTTGCGGACGGAAAACTTCCTGCCCGGCACAGGGGATATTTATGTTTCTCCCTCCCAGATTCGCCGTTTTCGGCTGAAAACAGGGGACGCTATCAAAGGTATTCTCCGTCCGGCAAGAGAAGGGGAGAAATTTGGTGCCTTGATTTTTGTAAAGACCGTCAATGGCGACCGCCCGGACGTGGCAGCCAGAAGACCTAATTTTGAGGAATTGACCCCCATTTATCCTGAGGAAAAACTTCGTCTGGAAACAGGTGCGGAAGAATTGACGGGACGCATCATCGACCTTATTGCCCCCATTGGCAAAGGACAAAGAGGCATGATCGTTGCGCCGCCAAAAGTGGGGAAAACCATGCTTTTGACACAGGTGGCAAACGCCATCACCCAGAACCATAAGGAAGTCCACCTCATTGTGCTGCTCATTGATGAACGTCCAGAAGAAGTGACGGACATCCAGCGTTCCATTGAAGGGGAAAACGTGGAAATCGTGTACTCCACATTCGACCAGCAGCCGGAACACCATAAACGGGTGACGGAAATGGTACTGGAGCGGGCAAAACGTATGGTGGAACAGGGGAAAGACCTTGTGATTCTCTTGGACAGTTTAACAAGACTTGCAAGAGCCTATAACCTCACCATTCCTCCCAGCGGCAGAACATTGTCCGGCGGTCTTGACCCGGCAGCGCTGTATATGCCCAAACGATTCTTCGGCGCAGCCCGAAACATCGAAGGCGGCGGCAGCCTTACCATTCTGGCAACGGCATTGGTGGATACAGGCAGCAAAATGGATGAAGTGGTTTTCGAGGAATTCAAAGGCACCGGCAATATGGAACTGGTGCTGGATAAAAAACTGGCGGAACGCCGTATTTTCCCGGCGGTGGACATCATCAAGTCCGGTACCAGACGGGAAGATAAGCTTTTAAGTCCTGCGGAAATGGAATGTAACTACACCCTGCGGCGTATGGCAGCGACCATGACGGCAGTGGAAATGACACAGGGTTTTTATGACCTGATGCATAAAACAAAAACAAATGCGGAATTTGTGGAACGTCTGCCCATCTGGGAAAAACAGCTTGGCAGAGGGGACGCTTAAAAAAACAGCGAAAAATGGCGGTATTTTCAGGAAAAGCTGTTGCAATCCGGGAAAATCTATGCTATAATACCCACGTTGTCTTTAAATAATTTCGGATTATTGATCAACAAATTAGAGAATGAGGTGAAAAAAATGAGAGAAGGAATCCATCCCGATTACAAACAGGTGACAGTAAAATGCAACTGTGGCAACGAATTCGTAACAGGCTCCACAAAAGATGAAATCAGAGTCGAAGTTTGCTCCAAATGTCATCCTTTCTACACAGGTAGCCAGAAAATGCTGCTGGAAGCAGGCGGTCGCGTAGAAAAATTCAACAAAAAATACGGCAGAAAATAATCAAGAAACACGTAAAAGGGCTGGGCAAATTTGTCCGCCCTTTTTTTCGCAACAAGGCAAATTTTCGTCGTTTGCCCTGCTGCGAAAGGAAGGGGTTTTTTGCGTGTCTTTTTGACAGAAAGGAGGAAAAACCATGAAACGAACGAATATCGGCGGTCAGGCTGTTATCGAAGGCGTCATGATGCGCGGCAAAAAGATGTACGCCATGGCTGTACGCAATCCCGAGGGCGGGATTACCATAGAAAAAAAAGAATTGGGCGGTCTGGGCAGAAAAGGGCTGTTCCGTTTGCCTATTTTCCGCGGTGTGGCGGCTTTTGTGGATTCATTGGTGACAGGTACCCGCATTTTGATGCGCTCAGCGGAAATCGCTGGGGAAGATTGGACAGAGGAAGCGGAGCCTTCTAAGTTTGAGAAATTTTTGCAGGAGAAGCTGGGTGACCGCATGAATGACATCATCATTTATTGCAGTGTGGGCTTTTCCCTGATTTTGGGTATGCTGCTGTTTTTCCTGCTGCCTGTGTGGCTGGGAAACTTCTTCAAAACCATGGTGCCTACCTGGGCGCTGGGTGTCATTGAAGGGCTCATCCGTATTGCCATTTTCCTGCTGTATCTGTTCGGCATCTCCCGTATGAAGGAGATTCACCGGGTATTCCAGTATCATGGTGCGGAACACAAAACCATCAACTGCTTTGAAAGCGAAAAAGAACTGACAGTGGAAAATGTACTGCCCTGCACCAGACTCCATAAACGGTGCGGCACCAGTTTCCTGCTGTTCGTTATGATCATCAGTATGGTGGTATTTTTCTTTGTGCGGACAGACGATTTCCTGCTGCGTCTGGTGACCAGAATCATTCTGGTGCCTGTCATTGCAGGGCTTTCCTATGAAGTCATCCGCTGGGCAGGCAATTCCAACAGCAAATTGGTGGCACTCATCAGCTATCCCGGTCTGTGCCTGCAGAAAATCACCACGGCAGAGCCTGACCCGGATCAGATCGAAACGGCAATTGCTGCCATGAAAGGGGTTCTGGAAGATGAACCAGAATAAGACGGTCAGCCAGTGGCTGCGAACAGGAAAAGAAATGCTGGAAGCGGCAGGCAGAGAAAATCCTCGGATGGACGCGGAACTGCTGCTGGAAAAAGTCACAGGTATGAACAAAATCCAGCGTATGACAGAAGGACAAACCATATTGGACGAAAAAGCGGCGGAAGAATACGCCGCTTTTCTGGGTGAAAGAGCAAAAGGACGCCCCCTCCAGTACATTCTGGGAGAATGGGAGTTTATGGGACTGCCTTTTTCCGTTGGCGAAGGGGTGCTCATTCCCCGGGCAGATACGGAAATTCTGGTGGAAACCATATTGGAAACAGGGGAAAGAGAATCCCTGCACCGTGGGCTGGATATCGGCACCGGAACGGGATGCATCCCTATTTGTCTGGAAAAGCTGGGACATATGGATATGACTGCTGTGGACATCAGCCCCAAAGCTTTGGCTTTTGCCAGAGAAAACAACGAAAAGAATCAGACCCATGTGGACTTTGTGGAAAGCGACTTGTTTACGGCTTTGCCGGACAGTCTGTTCCCTTTGGACTTCATTGTGTCCAATCCGCCTTATATTCCGGCGGCGGACTGCGAGGAGCTGATGACAGAAGTCCGGGACTTTGAGCCCAGAAACGCTTTGGACGGCGGAAAAGACGGTCTGGATTTTTACAGAAAGATCGTAGCGGAAGCCCCTGCACGCCTGAAAGATGGGGGCTGGCTGTTTTTTGAAATTGGATATGACCAGCGGGAAGCGCTCTTTGCCCTGATGGAGGAAGCGGGATTCGTTTCTGTGGAATGTCGTCAGGACTTGGCAGGGCTGGATCGTGTGGTTTTTGGACAGAAGAAGGAGGAGCCTCATGTTTGACCGATTGGCGGAAATTGAACAGAAGTATATGGATTTGGCAGATCAGGTCAACGACCCGGATATCATTGCCAATCAGAGCCAGTGGCGGAAACTGATGAAGGAATACAGCGATATGACCCCCATTGTGGAAGCATATCGGGAATATGAAAAAGTGAAAGCATCCATTGCGGAGGAGCTGGACCTTTTGGAAGATAAACTGGACGACGATTTCCGGGAACTGGTGAAGGAAGAACTGGCGGAAAACAAAGAACGTCTGGAAGAACTGCAGAAGGAAATCACCATTTTGCTGATCCCCAAAGACCCTAATGACGAGAAAAACGTTATTGTGGAAATCCGCGGCGGTGCAGGCGGTGACGAAGCGGCACTTTTTGCGGCAGACCTGTTCCGCATGTATACCCGTTACGCAGAACGGCGGAAATGGAAAATCGAAGTCATGAATGCCAGCGAAAGCGATTTGGGCGGCTATAAGGAAATTTCCTTTATGATTACCGGACAGGGGGCATACTCCCGTCTGAAATACGAAAGCGGCGTACACCGTGTACAGCGTATCCCTGCCACAGAAAGCGGCGGCAGAATCCATACGTCTACCGTTACCGTAGCGGTGCTGCCCGAAGCGGAAGAAGTGGACGTGCATATCGATATGAACGACGTCCGTGTGGATGTATTCCGTGCATCCGGTAACGGCGGTCAGTGCGTCAACACCACAGACTCCGCTGTTCGTATGACCCATATCCCCACAGGTATCGTGGTATCCTGTCAGAATGAAAAATCTCAGCTGAAGAATAAAGAACAGGCGTTAAAAGTGCTCTATGCCCGTGTTTATGAACGGGAACGTCAGGCGCATGACGCGGCTATCTCGGCAGACCGCCGTTCTCAGGTGGGTACTGGTGACAGAAGTGAACGTATCCGCACTTATAACTTCCCTCAGGGGCGTGTGACAGACCATCGTGTGGGGTTGACACTCCACCGAATTGATGCCATACTGGACGGGGATTTGGATGAGATCATGGATACCCTCATCACCACAGACCAGATGGAAAAACTCAAAGCGGAAAATCCCGATGCATAAACGATCAAAAGAGAAGAAATCAGGTGACAAAAGATGAAAGAACTCATATCATTGTTTCTGACCTTTGCGCGGATTGGGGCATTCACCTTTGGCGGCGGTTATGCCATGCTGCCTATGCTCCGAAGAGAAGTGGTGCAGAGCCGGAAATGGGCAACAGAGGACGAAGTGCTGGATTACTTTGCCATTGGGCAGTGTACCCCCGGCGTTATTTTCGTCAATACGGCAACATTCATCGGATATAAAAGAAAAGGGATTCCGGGAGCGATTTTTGCCACAGCCGGCGGCGTGTTCCCTTCTCTTTGCATCATCATGGTCATTGCAGCAGTTTTGACCAATTTTGCCCATCTGCCTGTTGTGCAGAACGCATTTGGCGGTATCCGTGTAGTGGTAGGCGTTTTGATTATCAATGCTGTTTCCGGCATGTGGAAGAAATCTGTTGTGGATAAACTGGGGATTATTCTTGCCATCATTTCTTTCGTGGTGGCAACTTTTGTGGATATCTCCCCTGTATGGCTGGTGCTGCTGGGTGCAGTCATCGGCATTGTGGTAAAATCCTTTCAGGCAAAAGAGAGAGGAGGCGCCAAATAAATGCAGTTGTTGATATTATTTCTGGAATTTTTCAAGATTGGGCTGTTCTCTGTAGGTGGCGGTCTGGCAACACTGCCATTCCTTTATGATCTGGCGGATAAATACCCTTGGCTCAGCGCATCACAGATTCCCGATATGATTGCCATTTCCGAGTCCACACCAGGTCCTCTGGGCGTTAATATGGCTACTTATGCGGGCTTTCACTGCGCGGGACCTTTGGGCAGCGTCATCGCTACAGCAGGTTTGGTAACACCTTCTGTCATCGTTATCATCATTGTTTATAAATTTCTGGAACGCTTCCGTCAAAGTACGTTGGTGGAAAATGCCTTTTATGGTCTGCGTCCCATTGTGGTGGGGCTCATTGCCTCCGCGGGCTTTGGCGTTATTGTTCTTTCCCTGTTCAACAAAGAAGCGTGGAACGGTGCCGCTACCCAGTGGGGAAGCTTGTTCCAGTGGCGAGAGTGGATACTGTTCCTTGTGATTCTCTTTGCCGCGAGAAAATGGAAAAAAGTCCATCCCATTGTGCTGATTTTGGTAGGTGCGGCAGTGGGTATTGTGTTCCAAATGGCATAAGATGGAAAGTCGCAATCTTTGCATGAGGGACTTCTTCATCAGAAAACAATCATAGCCGGAATCCTTAGAAAAAAGGATTTCCGGCTATTTTCTTTTTTATCTGCATGGTATGCGGTATGTTTTCTTCTGAAGAAAGTCATCGCAGTTCCCATTCAGAGATCAAGAAAAAGAAAATAATGTTTTCTGAATGGGAGACTGCTGAGAGATTTCGGCTTTTTTTGTGCCCGTCTGCTTCTGTTTTCCCCTTTGCTTCCATAAGCTGAATAACAGGAGAAAAATCGGGAGGAGGGGGAACATGTCTGTTTCCTTCTGGACCATGTTTTGTGTGGTGTATGGCGGTGTGCTGTTTTTGTCCCTGAAACGAGGCGCTTTTGCACTGGTACTGGGGTTTTTGTCGGGCTTGGGGGTGGCCTTTTTCTGCCTGCGGTATCTGCCGGGGGTCTTTACATCTCAGGCGTTTTACGCTGTGGCGGCAGGGGTGCTTTGCGGCGTGGCATTAGGGACTGTGGCAGAAAAACGCAGATTGCCGGGTACGGTCTTTTTCTGGCTGGGAGCGTTGCTCTGGGGGTGCAGCGGCGGTCTGGTTTCCATGGATGTGCTGACGGCACTCTTGGCGGCCATTACCGGAGGGGTCTGTCTGTATCTGGTCTGCGGCGCCGTTTTGCCGGAGGAAGTGGGGGAAAAACAGTTCCTGCTGCGTGCAGCCGGCGGGCTTTTGGGCTTTTGGCTGGGGGTATGGCTGGATTTTTGGCATATTTAACCCGGATTTTACAGGAAATCCCGGGGAATAATTGCATTTTCTGGCATTTTTGTGGTATAGTGGAATACGGGACTGCAAAAAATACAATGGGTGGGCGAAAAAGCCTGCGCAGTTCTCAGTACACATTATTGGGGGTTTTTTATGAGTCAGTTATTGGATAAAGAAACATTGAAAAAAATGATTCGGGAAAACGTCAAAACTTTGTACCGTAAAACATTGGAAGCAGCCTCTGCCGAGGAAGTTTACCAGGCTGCCGTGTTTGCAATTCGCGACGTTATCACCGACAAATGGATGAAAACACACGATGAATATTACGAAAAAGACGTGAAGGTGGTTTACTACCTGTCCATGGAATTTTTGATGGGACGCTTTTTCGGCAACAGCCTCATCAATCTGGAAATGTATGATGAGGTCAGAGAAGTTCTGGAAGAACTTGGCATTGATTACAATATGGTAGAGGACGCGGAACCTGATCCGGGTCTGGGCAACGGTGGTCTGGGGCGTCTGGCTGCATGTTTCCTGGATTCCCTGTCCACATTGCAGCTGCCTGCTTATGGCTGCGGTATCCGCTACCACTACGGTATTTTTGAACAGAAAATCGAAAACGGTTATCAGGTGGAAGCGCCCGATAACTGGCTGGAAAACGGCGACCCTTGGGGCATCAAGAGAAATGAATACGCTGTAGAAGTCAAATTCGGCGGCAATGTTCGCGCTGTGCCCAAAGGCAACGGAGAATACCGTTTCGTACAGGAAAATTATCAGTCTGTTATCGCTGTGCCTTATGACTATCCTGTTATCGGCTATGGCAATAACACCGTAAATACACTGCGTCTGTGGGAAGCACGGGCGAAGAATAAACTGGATTTGAAATTCTTCAACGAAGGCAATTACCAGAAAGCAGCCGAAGAAGAATTGCTGGCAAGCACCATGACAGACGTGCTGTACCCTGCCGATGAACACATTCAGGGGAAAGAACTGCGTCTGCGTCAGCAGTATTTCTTCATTTCCGCGACCGTACAGCGTGTTGTGGAACGTTTCAAGAAACATCACACCAATTTCCACGAACTGCCTGATAAAGTGGCGTTCCAGCTGAACGACACCCATCCGACTGTAGCAGTTGCGGAACTGATGCGTGTGCTGGTGGACGAAAACGATGTGCCTTGGGATGACGCTTGGGAAATCACCAGAAAGGTATGCGCTTACACCAACCATACCATCATGGCAGAAGCGCTGGAAAAATGGCCCATGGAACTGTTCAGCCGTCTGCTGCCTCGTATCTATCAGATCGTGGAAGAAATCAACCGCCGCTATTGTCTGGAATTGCAGGCAAAATACGGCATGGACCCTGAAAAACTCCGTCGTATGGCAATCATTGCCGACGGTCAGATTCGTATGGCATACCTTGCCATCGTGGGCAGCCATTCCGTAAACGGTGTTGCGGCACTGCATACAGAAATTCTGAAACATCAGGAACTGAAGGACTTCTATGAACTGTATCCTGAAAAATTCAATAATAAAACAAATGGTATCACCCAGAGAAGATGGCTCCTGCACGCCAACCATGGTCTGGCTGGGCTCATCTCTGAAACCATTGGCGATGGCTGGATCACAGAATTGACAGAGTTGGAAAAACTCCTGCCTTACGCAGAAGATGAAAACTTCCGCCGTCGTTTCATGGAAATCAAGAAAGCAAATAAAGTTGCACTGGCGAAGTATATCAAAGAAACAAAAGGCATCGACATCAACCCCGATTCCATCTTTGATATTCAGGTAAAACGTCTGCACGAATACAAACGCCAGCTGCTGAACGTGCTGCATATCATCGGGCTGTATAACCAGCTGAAAATGAACCCCGGCATGGATATGGTGCCTCGTACCTTCATTTTCGGTGCAAAAGCAGCGGCAGGCTATCGCCGTGCGAAACTGATTATCAAGCTTATCAACGCTGTTGCCGATGTAGTCAACAACGACCCTACCATCGAAGGCAAAATCAAAGTGGTATTTATGGAAAACTACCGCGTATCTCTGGCAGAACGCTTGATTCCTGCGGCTGATGTCAGCGAACAGATTTCCACAGCTGGTAAAGAAGCATCCGGTACCGGTAACATGAAATTCATGCTCAACGGCGCACTCACCGTGGGTACCATGGACGGCGCAAACGTGGAAATCTACGAAGAAGTAGGCAAAGATAATATCTTTATCTTTGGTATGTCCGCCGAAGAAGTACAGGCAAAATACCACGACCACTATGACCCTTGGTTCATTTACAACATGAATCAGGAAGTGCGTATGGCTCTGACCAGCCTTATCGACGGTACATTCGACCAGAACACAGACCTGTTCCGTGAACTCTACGACGCACTGCTCAATGGCTGCGGCGGTAGAGCAGACGAATATTTCGTACTGGAAGACTATGCGGATTACGCAAGAGCACAGTGGGATATTGACAAAGCATACCGTGACCAGACAAAATGGGCAAAAATGGCAATCGTCAACGTGGCTAAGAGCGGTAAGTTCTCCAGTGACAGAACCATTCGCCAGTATGCGGAAGAAATCTGGGATTTGAAACCTCTGCATATTGAAGACTAAGATAGAATCATTGAGAAAATAGTGAAGGCATAAAAAAAGCCGAAATCCTTTTCGGGGCGTCTTCATAAGAAAACAAAAAGCTGAAATTCTTATTAAATAAAAGAATTTCAGCTTTTTGTTTTTGTGAGGGTATTATCTGGTATGTTTTCTTATGAAGACTGCCATCGCAATTCCCCTTAAGAAATCAAGAAAAAGAAAAACAATGTTTTCTTAAGTGGAATCTGCTTTGATTTCGGTTTTTTGTTTTTCACAGAAGCATATCAACGCTCCAGAATGTCGTCCATGATGGCAAGGATGTGCTGGGATTGTTCCGGCGTCAGTTTCTGGAATTTTTCCATCAGCTCTTTGGAGATGCCGGGGTTTTCCAGCTTCTCGTCAAAAAATTCCTTTGGATGGATACCAAAATATTCGCAAATATAGAAAAAGACAAGCATGGAAGGCAACATCCGCTTGCTTTCGATTCGGCTGATATAATTTTCACTTTGTCCTATGGAAAGACTCATTTCTCTGGCAGAAACTCCTTTTTGATGCCGCAGCTGTGAAATTCTCAGAGAAAGAAAGTTTTCAAAGTCTTTTGCATGCATATTCATCACCTGATAACATTATAGGTTGTGCCGTAAAAATAGGATTAGACTTCAAAATAACATATTATATTGAAATTCTTATTTAAAATAAGTATAATGAGGTAAAACGATACCAGAAAATTTTTTCTAAAAAAGGGGGCATTGTCCATGCGAAATAAATTTCCCCAGCGTCTGCGCCAGCTCCGCAAAGAAAAGGGCATCACACAGGAGGCTTTGGGGCAGTACCTCCATTACAACCATACAGCCGTTGCCAATTATGAATCCGGCAGGAATCAGCCCTCCTTTGACGATTTGCTGAAACTGGCGGATTATTTCGACGTTTCCACGGATTTTCTTCTGGGGCGGTCGGAAAAGTTCTATCCTCCCGCCGATAAACTATGGGAAAAACTGACGGTGGCGGAGTTTTTGCGCCTCCTGCGGCAAGCGGAATCCTCCCCGAAGATGTGTCGGATTTTTTTGGAAAAAGACGAAAAGAAAATTTGACAGACCGCCTGTTTTCTTGTAAAATAAGGATTACGGTTTGCACTCTTAGCTCAGGGGATAGAGCGTTCGGCTCCGGACCGAAAGGCCGCAGGTTCGAATCCTGTAGAGTGCAGAAAACAAAGGGTGTCGATATTATCGACACCCTTTGTTTCGTGAAAGGCTCATTTCATTCAAGCCTTTCACGAGTAAGCAGAAGTATAAACAGCGGGTCAAGCACTTTGCTTTGCAAAGTCAGCTTCGCTGCCCCCGTTTTCTTCGGGGTGCAGAGTATCCATCGGCATAAATGCCTTGAAACTCCCTGTTTTTCCCTAAGGGATTCCAGTTGGGAAACTACATACCGCAAAGAAGTGCGGACAGCCATTTATAGCTGATGTTTGTAAAAGCAAACGAGTTGACCACACACCGCAAAGAAGTGCGGACAGTCATTTATGGCTGGCGTTTGCGGAGCAAACGTGTTGACCATTGTTTCCCAAGCCCTTCCGCTTAAATTGTAAGACTTCTTTTTTTGTCTGATTTTTACTGCCGAAAAACATTGACAACACCTGTAGTTTCGGCGTATACTGCTTAACGGAAATGAAACCCATATAGGTCCATAATAGGTTGGATGTTTCTACCGGTTACCGTAAACAACCGCGCTATGAGTTTCCCGCATCTGGGGAATTTGTATCCGCAGATGTAGGCGGTATTTTTTTATGGAGATTTTAAGGAGGATTTCAAATGGTTCAGAAAAACTTTGTCTGCAAAGGCGATATTTGCTATAGTAAAGATAAAAATACACTTCAAACCTGCAAAGACGGGTATCTGGTTTGTGAAAACGGCGTTTCTGCCGGTGTGTTCGCCAAGCTGCCCAAAAAATATCAGGATTTCCCTCTGCTGGATTACACAGGCAAGCTGATTCTGCCCGGTTTTACAGACCTGCATGTGCATGCGCCCCAGTATCGTTTCCGTGCTTTGGGCATGGACTTGGAACTGCTGGAATGGCTGGACACTCATACATTCCCTCAGGAAGCGAAGTACGTGGATACAGATTTTGCCAGAAAGAATTACGCTCGTTTTGTGGAAGAAATGAGAAAAGGTCCTAACACAAGAGGCTGCATCTTCGGCACCATCCATCGTCAGTCCACAGAAGTGCTCATGGAACTGCTGGAAGAAGCGGGTCTGTGCGCTATGGTTGGGAAAGTCAATATGGACCGCCACAGCCCTGACATTTTGAGAGAAACCACAGAGGAATCCGCAGCGGAAACCGTTCAATGGCTGGCTGATGTGGCAGAGAAATACCCTCATGTGAAACCCATCCTGACACCTCGGTTCCTGCCTTCCTGCACAGATGAACTGCTGGAAAAACTGGGTGACATCCAGAAACAGCATCACTTGCCCGTACAGTCCCATCTGTCCGAAAACAGAGGTGAAGTGGCATGGGTACAGGAATTGTTCCCCAAATCCAAACACTATGGCGATGCTTATGACAGCTTTGGTCTGTTTGGCGGGGAAAATTGCCCCACCATCATGGCACACTGTGTCCTGAGCAGTGACGACGAAATCCGATTGATGAAAGAAAGAGGCGTATTCATTGCCCATTGCCCCGAATCCAACACCAATCTGGCTTCCGGCATTGCTCCTGCCCGCCGTTACCTCACAGAAGGCATCCCCATGGGTCTGGGCAGCGACATCGCAGGCGGCACAAGATGCTCCATTTTCTTTGCCATGGCAGAAGCCATCCGTGTTTCCAAACTGCGTTGGCGTCTGGTGGATGAATCTCTGGCGCACCTCACCATCCCCGAAGTGTTCTATCTGGCAACACTGGGCGGCGGTGCTTTCTTTGGAAAAGTGGGGTCTTTTGCGGAAGGTTATGAATTCGATGCTTTTGTGCTGGATGACAGCCGTTATGATAACCCCGGGGAATATGACATTGCCCAGCGTTTGGAACGTGTCATTTATCTGACAGAGGACAGCGAAGTCCTTCATAAATTTGTGGCAGGCAGACAGTTGTTCTAAAAAAGGAGAGAGTGCCATGCAATGTGAAAGCTGTATGTATTATCAGTACGACGAGGAATACGAAGAATATTTTTGCGACGTGAATCTGGATGAGGACGAAATGGAGCGTTTTTTGCGTGACGGCTTCCGCAATTGCCCCTATTATCGTCTGGAGGATGAGTACCGCACGGTGCGTAAACAGATGTAATACAAAAAAATCCCAAAATTGGCGTAATTTTCTACACAAATTCCCCTTGCCTGAGAACAGGAAAAACCGTATACTTGAAACTACGGAAAAATGCGGTATTTTGTCCGAAAAACGGAAATAAAAGAGGAGAGAAAAGTTGCGGCGAAACATAAGAAATTGGGGAAATGATATATTGCGTGCTGCCATCATCCTTCTGGTGCTGTTTTACGCCTGCTGGCCCCTGCGCCTTTCCGGCGGGTCTATGGAGCCTACCTACTATAACGGCAATGTGGTTTGTGTCAGCCGTCTGGCAGGCTTTTTTGGGGGCTATGACCGGGGAGATGTGGTGGTCTTTGATTATACAGACGAGGACGGACAGCGGCAAGTCATCAAACGTGTCATTGCGGTGGAAGGCGACCGTCTGGAAATTGTGCCCGAAGGGGTCATGGTCAATGGTGTCCTGCTGGATGAGCCTTACGCCATGGGACCTACGGAGGGCGTGGCAGATCTGGTGATTCCGCCGGATACGGTTTTTGTGCTGGGAGACCACCGGACGGAAAGCTTTGACAGCCGGAATATGGGCGTCATTGCGGAAAAAGATTTGAAAGGCAAAGTGCTGTTTCGGCTCTTTCCTTTCTTTGGATAATGGAAGAAGCGGCTGTGTTGGAAAAACACAGCCCTCAGGGTGTCGAAAAAAGTTGACACCCTGTCGTCAAAGGCTCATTTCATTCAAGCCTTTGACGAGTAGACAGAAGTATAAAGCCGAAGTTCCATCAACTAAAAGCCTTGAAACTTCGGCTTTTCCTCGTCGGAAGTGAATTCCGACTGCGGATTGAATTTGGGAAACTCTTTGTTTCCCAAGCCCTTCCGCGTTCTTGAAAAAATGTAAAACATAGTTTTTCTACAGGCTGGGCGGCTGTGTGTAAAACACAGCCCTTTTTATATAGAATCATATTTTTTCCCTTTCGTCATATATTTTACAGAAAGGCAATCCGCAAAAGACGGGATGCAGGTGCCTGATATGATGAAGGAGGTAGGAAATATGGCCTTGGAAATGACAAAAGATACCATGACTTGGAAACAGCGGAAGGGAACCCACCATTCCCGTATTTTGCTGGAAGGGGATATGATTGTGCCCGATAACCGCCCTGATGTGGCGCAGGTGCTTCATTGCAGCGGTACGGTACGGCTGGATGAGGTGAAAAGCGGCGAGGAAAAAATCAATCTCACCGGGGAATTGTTGGTGCGTGTGCTGTATCGGGCAGCAGGCGGCGAAAAGCCTGTGTATGCCATGACGTCTTCTCTGCCCATACAGGAAGTGCTGTACGTGGAAGGTATGACGGCGGAGGACGCGGTGAATGTGATGGCAGAAACGGAACATCTGGAATGCCAGCTCATCAATGACCGGAAAGTGGGGCTCCGTGCCATTGTGGAAGTGTGGGCGGAAGCGGAAGGCAGTAAGAGTCTTCAGACTGTCAGCGGCGCTCAGGGAGAAGCGGTGGAACTGCTGCGGAAAAAGGTGCTCACGGAACGCCCCGTTGCAGAGAAAAAGGACAGGTTCACAGTGAAGCATACGGTGTCACTGGGGGCAGACCAGCCCAACATCGGGGAAATGCTCCATCAGGTATTGACCCTTTCCGATACAGACATCCGTGCTATGGACGGAAAAGTGGCAGTGCGGGGGAATCTGCGGCTGACAGCCATTTACGGCACAGAGGAAAACGGCATGCCTGTGGCAGTGGAAGCGGAAATCCCTTTCCATGGATTCATTGAAGGCGGCAGCATCACTCCTCAGACATGGACAGATGTGAAACTGACAGTCAATGAAAGCGAAGTCCGTCCGGCAGTGAACGACGACGGAGAAACACGGAATCTGGATGTGACGGCGGTCATTGGCGCGGAACTGAAAGCCGTAGACCATACGGAACAGGAAATGGTCACAGATGCCTATGGTCTGGAAAGCTGTTTGCAGCCCAAACGGGAAAAAATTACCTTCCCTGTATGCGTGGGCATGACACGGAGCCGTTTCAGTCTGAAAGAAGGCGTATCTCTGGAAAATGGAGAAATGCCCATGATGCAGGCAGTAGCGGCATGGGGGCAGGTACATACGGAAGATGTGACTGTGGAAACAGATGCTGTCAACGTGGAAGGGGTATTGCAGGCGGAAATCCTCTATCTTTCCGCTGATGATGATGCGGCAGTATGTGTGCTGCAACGGGGCATTCCTTTCCGCCAGACCGTGGAAGTGCGAGGTGCAAAAGCAGGAGATACTGCCTGTGTACGCAGCATAGCGGAACAGGTGGACTTCCGCCTTATGACGGAAACAGAAGGGGAACTGCGGGCGCAGATTCTGCTGGAAATTCTGGTGACAGCCATGGAAGAAACAGAAGTGGTCACAGACCTTCTGGAAATGCCCGAAGAAACACCGGAAAAACGTCCTTCCGCTGTGATTTGTGTGGTACAGGATGGGGAAAGCCTGTGGGATATTGCCAAAAAATATCGCACCACACCGGAACGTATCCTCATGGTCAATGATATTGAAAATCCCGAACGGCTCTTTTCGGGACAGAAACTGCTGATTTTACGAGGCGGCAGAAAGTAAACATTTTTACGGAAGGGCTTGGGGAACAAAGAGTTCCCCAACTGGAATCCGCAGTCGGAATTTATTTCCGACGAGGAAAAGCAGAAATTTCAAGACTATTTAGTTGATGGAATTCCTGCTTTATACTTCTGCCTACTCGTCAAAGGCTTGAATGAAATGAGCCTTTGACGACAGGGTGTCGACTTATTCGACACCCTGAAAGCCGGATGCCTGTAAAAAGGTTTTCCGGCTTTTTTTGCTTGCAGGTGACGCAATTTGCCATTGTTTTTTTTGCCAATTTACAGGGAGTGTGTTATAATTTTTCTATGCAATTGACAATAATGGACGGAAAGAGAGTTTGAGGTGTGTCATGAAAGGGTATTTTATCACCATAGAGGGCAGCGACGGCAGCGGAAAGTCTACCCAGCTGAAAAAAATCATTTCTTATCTGGAGGAAAAACAGGTGGATTTGGTGGTGACGAGAGAGCCCGGCGGAACAGACGTGGCAGAAGCCATTCGGGAGCTGATTCTTGACCCGGCATATCCTGAAATGACTGCAAAAACGGAAATGCTCCTGTATGCGGCGGCACGTGCCCAACATGTGGAGGAGAAAGTCCTGCCGGCACTTCAGGCGGGAAAAGTGGTGCTTTCCGACCGTTATGTGGATTCCAGCATTGCCTATCAGGCTTACGGCAGAGGATTGGGCGATATGGTGGCGCAGGTGAACGCCATTGCCACCGGTGGTCTTGTGCCGGATCTGACGATTTTTCTGGATTTGCCTCCCGCAGTGGGCATGGCGCGCAAACAGCAGGAGGAAAACCATGAGCTGGATCGGCTGGAACAGGAAAAGCTGGAATTTCACCAGAAGGTATACGAGGGCTATGACGCGCTCTGCAAAAAAGAGCCGGAGCGAATCTGCCGCATTGATGCCTCCGGCACCATAGAAGAAGTATTTGGGCAGATCAAAGAAGCGCTGGATGAACTTTTGGACAGAGCGTAAGCCATTGATTCCATAAGGAGGGATTTATATGAAATTGATCATTGCCATTATCCAGGATGAAGACGCGGGCGAAGTTATCTCCCATCTGAACGAAGCGGAAATTCAGGTAACCAGACTGGCTACAAAAGGCGGTTTCCTCCGCAGCGGCAATACCACCATCATGACCGGTGTGGACGATGAGAAAGTAGATGAAGCCCTGAAAATCATTGAAGAAAACAGCAAGTCAAGAACACAGTACGCAACACTGCCTTCTTCCTGCGGCGCAATGCATGGATTTATCCTTGCGCCCATTGAAGTAAAGGTAGGCGGCGCAACAGTATTTGTGCTGGATGTGGATCAGTTCCATAAATTCTGATGGCACAAAAAGGAAAGGAGTGAAGGGCGTTGCACAGTTTTTCGGATATTTACGGCAATGCCCTTTTGCTGCGCCATTTGCAGCAGGCAGTGGCAGGGGGACGCGTTTCCCACGCCTATCTGCTGACGGGCAGTTCAGGCAGCGGCAAACGGCTCATTGCGGATACCTTTGCCAAAACATTGCAGTGTGAAGCCGGCGGCACAGAGCCTTGCGGTCATTGCAAAAGCTGCTCGGCATTCGATTCGGGAAACCACCCGGATATTGTGTATGTCCGCCCCACCAAAAAGACATTGGGTGTGGACGATGTGCGGGAGCAGATCTTGGAGGACGTGAGTCTGAAACAGTATCGCTACCGCTATAAGATTTATATTGTGGAACAGGCGGACACCATGACCGTACAGGCACAGAATGCCCTTTTGAAAACATTGGAGGAACCGCCTGCTTATGCCGTTTTTCTCCTTCTGGCAGAAAATCAGACGGCATTTTTGCCCACCATATTGTCCCGTACGGTGACGCTCCATATCCGACCTTTGCCGGATACCATGGTGGCAGACTATTTGGAAAAGAAAAAAGGACTTTCCCCGGCAGACAGCGCCGTTTATGCTGCTTATGCCCAGGGAAGCATTGGACAGGCGCTGGATTTGCTGGAGGACGAAAGTTTTCAGCAGATGCGGCAGGAAATTTTGGAAAAACTCATGGCTTTGCCTCAGGCGAAAAAAGGAGAGGTCTTTCTGTGGGCAAAGGATTTGGAAAAATATAAAGACGATCTGCGTTTTCTGGACATGATGCAGCTTTGGTATCGGGATTTACTCTATGCCAAACGGCTGCGCAGTGAAAAAGACCTCATTCAAAAAGACAAAAAGGCGGAGATTTTCAGAAGTGCCGTGGAATCCGAAGGGGAACTGGCACGAAAAGCCGCTCTCATACAGCGTGCCCGTATACAGCTGGCGCGTAACGCGAATTTTCGGCTCACCATGGAAGTGATGCTGTTACAATTAAAGGAGAATTAGACTGTATGATAGAAGTTGTAGGAATCCGGTTCAAAAAAGCCGGTAAAATGTATTATTTTGATCCCGATGGTCAGAAACTGGAAAAAGGCGGTTTTGCCATTGTGGAAACAGCAAGAGGTATTGAATATGGCGCGGTTATCAAAGAAAATACCTTTGTGCCCGAAGAAACCATCGTACCTCCTCTGAAAAAGGTACTGCGTCCTGCCACAGCAGAGGATGCCAAAGTGGTGGAAGCCAATGCCAAGAAGGAAGAAGAAGCCTTCCGCATCTGCCTGCAGAAGATTGCCCGTCTGGAATTGGACATGAAACTGGTGGATGTGGAAATGACATTCGATAAGAATAAACTGATCTTTTACTTTACCTCTGACGGTCGTGTAGACTTCCGTGAACTGGTAAAGGAACTGGCGGCAGTGTTCCGTATGCGTATCGAACTGCGGCAGATTGGTGTCCGTGATGAAGCGAAAATGCTCAGCGGCATCGGCATCTGCGGCAGAGCTTTGTGCTGCGCTACATTCCTGGGGGATTTCCAGCCGGTATCCATCAAAATGGCAAAAGACCAGAATTTGGCGCTGAACCCCACGAAAATCAGCGGTATCTGCGGCAGACTCATGTGCTGCCTGAAGTACGAAGAAGATGTATACGAAGAACTGAACAAGAAACTGCCTTTTGTGGGGGATATTATCTCTACCCCTGACGGTACCGGGGAAATCCTTTCCACAAACGTATTGATGCAGCAGGTGAAAGCGGCAGTGCGGAAAACGGAAAACGATCCCCCTACCATTGCTTTTTATCATGTGGATGAGATCAAAGTCATCAAATCCAAGAAGAAACGGAAACAGCAGCCTGTATCAGAGGAATTGAAGCAGTATGAGGACTGATGTGTTGATCAAAGAGGGAGAAAGGGTGGATGACCTGCACCGCAAGGGCTATGTCATCATCCAAGACCCCAAACGGTTCTGTTTTGGTGTGGATGCCGTCATCCTCAGCGGCTTCGCACGGGTGAAAAAAGGAGAAAAAGTGCTGGACTTGGGTACAGGTACCGGCATTTTGCCCATTCTGCTGGAAGGCAGAACGCTGGGCAGCCATTTCACAGGGCTGGAAATCCAGCCGGAAAGCGTGGAAATGGCAAGACGCAGTGTGGCACTCAATGAACTGGAAGGAAAAGTGGAGATTGTGGAAGGGGACATCAAGGAAACGGCAGCCATTTTCGGCGGTTCCGTATTCGATGTGGTCACTTCCAATCCCCCTTATATGAATGAGGGCGGCGGTCTGCAAAATCCCTCCGGTCCCAAAGCCATTGCCCGTCACGAAGTCCTCTGTACATTGGAGGATGTGGTGAAAGGCGCCGCAAAGGTGCTGCGTCCCGGCGGACGGTTCTATATGGTGCATCGTCCCCATCGACTGACGGATATTATATGCACGCTACGGCAGTATGGACTGGAGCCGAAACGGCTGCGGTTCGTCCATTCCTTTGTGGATAAAGCGCCTTCTATGGTACTGGTGGAAGCGGGCAGAGGCGGCAAGCCTATGGTGAAGGTGGAACCTCCCCTTGTGATTTACAAAGCGCCGGGAGAATATACCGACGAAATTTATGACATTTATTACGGAGAAGGGCAGGCGTGAGTATGGCAGGAACACTTTATTTATGCGCCACCCCCATCGGCAATCTGGATGATATGACGCTGCGGGTGCTGAAACTGCTGGAAACGGCAGACATCATTGCGGCGGAAGATACCCGCAATACGTTGAAACTGCTGAATCATTTTGAAATCAAAACCCCCATGACCAGCTACCATGAGCATAATAAGGCGGAAAAAGGCCCGAAGCTGGTGGAACGGCTGCTGGCGGGAGAAACTATCGCACTGGTGACAGACGCCGGTATGCCGGGGATTTCTGACCCTGGTGCGGACTTGGTGAAGCTGTGCTATGAAGCAGGAGTGCCTGTGACCGTAGCGCCGGGCGCATCTGCGGCAGTGGTGGCACTGGTGCTTTCCGGTCTGGATACCAGACGGTTTGTATTCGAGGGCTTTTTGCCCATGGAGAAAAAAGAACGGCGGGCAGTTCTTTCCACACTGGAAAAGGAACACCGCACCATGATTTTTTATGAAGCCCCTCACCGCCTCTTGGATACTTTGGAGGAACTGGAAAAGATTTTTGGTTCCGACAGGGAAATGGCAGCCATTCGGGAGCTGACAAAGAAATTCGAGGAAGTGCGCCGTGGTACTGTGGCAGAGATCAAAGCCCACTTCACTGCCCAGCCGCCAAAAGGAGAATTTGTACTGGTATTTGCTGGTTATACTTTGGAGCAGCAGCGGCAGGCGGCACAGGAAAGCTGGGAAAGCGTTTCCATCGAGGAACACATGGAGCATTATCTGAGTCAAAACTACAGTGAAAAAGACGCCATGAAGCAGGTGGCAAAGGATCGCGGCGTATCCAAACGGGAAATTTACAGCTATCTGCATAAAGACTGAAATAAAGGAGGGTGATGGGATATGTTGGAACGATTTCAATCATTGAGCGGCTCTCAGATCATTCTGGCGGCAATCATTGCCTTTGTGATCTGGGCAATCATTGAATTTATCAGAAGTGTTCGCAGAAGTGTGAAAGTGGTGAAAAAGACCTTTGGCGAGGTGGATATGGCGCGGGTCATGGAACGGTGTCATGAGCTGTTCCCCATTGAAACCATTCTGTTCCGTGGGGCAGAGTTCCAGCGGGGCATGCGTATCCGCATCACTACCACACAGAAAACCATCATTGAAGGGGAATTGATCGGTATGAACAAGATCCAGATGATCTGCATCCGTACCAAAAACCAGATCATTGCCCATCAGCTGGATAAAATTCAGGAAATGACAAAAATATGAGAAAAGGGCGGCGTGCATACAGTGGTGCTGCTTCATCAGAAAACAAAGATAGCTGGAATCTTTAAGAAAGAAAGGATTTCAGCTTTCACATTTTTATCAACATTTTATGAGGATTGTTTTCTTCTGAAGACAGCCATTGCAGTTCCCCTTAAGAAATCCAATAAAAGGGAAAATACTGTTTTCTTAAGGGCAACTGCTGAGCAAAGCCGCTTTTTTACGGGAAAGGAATCCATATGACATTGACGAGATTTCAACTGAAGATACTTGCCATCTGTTCCATGTTTCTGGATCATGCCATGAAGATTTTTGAGGATGTGCTGGTGCCTGCCATGGGGCAGACTTTGTATACGGCTGTCCTGTCTTTGGGGCGGATGGCGTTTCTGATTTTTGCCTTCCAGCTGGCGGAAGGCGTATGGCACACCCACAACGTGAGAGCCTATCTGAAACGGCTCTTTGGCTTTGCCCTGCTGGCAGAAATCCCTTTTCAGATGGTGAAAAGCCTGATTTTGACGGGAAAAATTTCCCTGTCCTTTGGGCTTACCAATGTGATGATGACTCTGTTTTTGGGGGCGTTGTCCTGCGTAGTCTATGCCTTTTCTGTGCAAAAGGACAGAAGAGAAATGGGAAAATTTGCTGTGTTTGTGATTGCTCTGCTGGCAGAAGTCATGGGGACGGATTACGGCGGTTTTGGCGTGGTGTTTGTCTTTGTGCTCTGGTATACCTGGCATTCCCCTCAGCGGTGGCGCGCCATGTTCTGGATGATACTCTTTTATTACGGTCTTTGGATTCCTCTGGCGCTTTTGTCCTGGGGCATTACATTCCTGGCTGTTTTTGAGTCTTTCATGTATCTGGCAGTGTCTTTGGGCACATGGGCGCTTCTGCGGCAGTATCACGGGGAAGTGGGGCAGAAAGGCGGCAAATATGCCTTTTATCTGTTCTATCCTGCCCATTTGCTGTGTCTGGCAGGAGCCTATTGTTTGGTGATGTAAAAAAGATTTCTTTAAAGCAGATTTCCCTGCAAAAGGGGAATCTGCTTTTTTGTATACAAAAACAGTAGGTTTTGTCGAAAGACATTTGTTTTTTCTTTGGGAAAAATGCGCATCCATGTCGGAATCGACACGGAAAAATTGGAGAAAATGTTGATATACCGCGATTCTTAACGACATCTTAGCGGTTTCTTAATTGCATTTTAACGGCCTAAGGGCATATAATGTTACAGAAATCAGACCGACCGGTCTGTATGTATACATAAAGGAGGGATCGCATGAAAACGGAACTGAATATTTTGCAGACAGCATTTCGGCTGTTTTTGGGCAAAGGGTTTTCCGATATCTCCACCAACGAAATCATTCGGGAAGCAGGCACCACCAAAGGCGGCTTTTATTATTGCTTCAAAAGCCGTGAAGATCTGGTGGTTAAGGTCATCGAAACGTACCTGCGCCCCTATTACTTACAGCCTCTGGAAGAAATGCGGCAGGCATGGGAAAACAAACACCCGGACGTTTCCACAAAAACCCTGTTGTGGGATGCCTTTTTTGCGCCGCAGCGCTTCCGCAGATTCCAGGAAAACATTGGTATGGATATTGCCTTTCGGGATTTTTACTTCCTGCTTTATGAAGGCATGAAAAAATATGAGGAAGTGCAAAGCTATTTTGCACAGAATACCGAAGAAAGAAAAAGAATCCTGCGCCGTATACTGGAGCGGGGCAAGGAACGCAAGGAAATTGCCGCAGATGTGGACATCGAAAGCTGCGTGATGATGACCCTTGCCATGCAGGACGGCATCCTGGCACTGAAGGTGCTGGATGAAACCATTGACGACGAAGAGAAGTACAGATATATGGAAGAACAGCTCTGGCGGGACATTGCCGTGCAGGACATTTATCTGAAGTATTTACATGGGGGTGTGAACAGTGCAGTATCATAATGAACAGACATACAAAATGGGGATCGATATCGGCTCCACAACAGTCAAAGTCGTGCTGACAGATTCTGCAAATGAAATTGTATTTAGTCGCTATCGCAGACATTTTTCCGAAATCAAGAAAACCGTAAAAGAAATCCTGGCAGAAGCCAAGGAAGAATTGGGTTATTGTGAATTTGCAACCATGATCACCGGCTCCGGCGGCGTTGCGCTGGCAAAAGCCGTTGGCGTAGACTTCATTCAGGAAGTGGTTGCTACAGCAAACGCCATCGAAACCGTTGTGCCTCAGACAGATGTTGCCATCGAACTGGGCGGCGAAGACGCGAAAATCATTTATTTCTCCGGCGGTAATGTGGAACAGCGTATGAACGGCGTATGTGCCGGCGGTACCGGTTCCTTCATCGACCAGATGGCAAGCCTGCTGCACACAGACGCAACAGGTCTGAACGAATACGCAAAAGGTCATGAAGTCATTTATCCCATCGCTTCCCGCTGTGGTGTATTCGCAAAAACAGACATCCAGCCCCTCATCAACGACGGGGCAAGAAAAGAAGACCTGGCAGCTTCCATTTTCCAGGCAGTTGTGAACCAGACCATTGCCGGTCTGGCATGCGGCAAACCTATCCGCGGTCATGTGGCATTTTTGGGCGGTCCTCTGCATTTCCTTTCTGAACTGCGTCAGCGTTTCATTGAAACACTGCACCTGACAGACGAAACTGCACTGCTGCCTGAAAACTCTCACCTTTTTGCAGCTTACGGTACAGCCGTTTCCAACAAAGGCGAAGCAAATCTGGACTTTGATACTCTGCTGAGCCGTCTGGAAAAAGGCGCAGAACTGTCCGCAGAAGTCAGCCGTCTGGACCCTCTGTTCAAAAACGAAGATGATTATGCGGTGTTCAAAGAACGCCACGATAAAGATAAAGTAAAACGCGTACCTCTTTCTACATACAAAGGCAATGCCTTCCTGGGTATCGACGCTGGTTCCACCACTACAAAAGTGGCTCTGGTCAGCGAACAGGGCGACCTGCTCTATTCCTTCTACGCAGGCAACGAAGGCAACCCTCTGAAAGTGGTTATGCAGAGTTTGAATGAAATGTATGATTTGATGCCTGAAGGCGTGACTATCCGCAATTCCTGCGTAACCGGTTACGGCGAAGGACTTATCAAAGAAGCATTGATGATGGACTTGGGCTACATCGAAACCGTTGCGCACTATAAAGCAGCACAGTTCTTCAAACCCGATGTAGACTTCATTCTGGACATCGGCGGTCAGGATATGAAATGTATCCGTATCAAGGACGGCGTCATCGACAGCGTACTGCTGAACGAAGCTTGTTCCTCTGGCTGCGGTTCCTTCATCGAAACTTTCGCAAAATCTCTGAACTACACCGTTGCAGACTTCGCAAAGATTGCCCTTTTCGCAAAAGCCCCCATCGACCTGGGTTCCAGATGTACTGTTTTCATGAACTCCCGTGTAAAACAGGCACAGAAAGAAGGGGCAGACGTAGCGGATATTTCCGCAGGTCTGGCATATTCCGTTATCAAAAACGCACTGCTGAAAGTTATCAAAATCGCTGACCCTAAGGCTATGGGGAAATCCATGGTTGTACAGGGCGGTACATTCTATAACGACGCGGTACTGAAAAGCTTTGAGCTCATCAGCGGCAGAGAAGCCGTTCGTCCTGATATCGCCGGCATCATGGGTGCTTTCGGCGCAGGACTCATCGCAAGAGATAAATATACAGAAGGCTATCAGACAACATTGGTAAGCCGTGAAGAAATGAACGCACTGGAAATCAAGTCTACTATGGCTAGATGCCAGGGCTGCACAAACCACTGTCTGCTGACCATCAACCAGTTCAGCGGCGGCAGAAGATTCATCACAGGCAACCGTTGTGAAAGAGGTCTGGGCAAAGAAAAGAACGAAAATCCTGCACCTAACCTGTATGAATACAAACGCCACAGACTGTTCGACTATGAACCCCTCACAGCAGAGGCGGCAACCAGAGGCACCGTTGGTATCCCTCGTGTGCTGAATATGTGGGAAGACTATCCTTTCTGGTTCACATTCTTCACAAAACTGGGCTATCGTGTGGTACTGTCCCCTTATTCCACAAAGGCAATCTTTGAAAAGGGTATGGAATCCATCCCCAGTGAATCCGTTTGCTATCCTGCAAAACTGGTACATGGTCATATCATGTACCTCATCGAACAGGGCGTAGACTTCATCTTCTATCCCGGTATCGTTTACGAAAGACGGGACAGCAGCGCAGCTGACAACAACTATAACTGCCCTATCGTGGCATCTTATAACGAAAATATCAAAAACAACGTAGAGGATCTGAAAGAAAAGAACATCAAGTTCATGAATCCTTTCCTCTCTTTGGATAAGATTGAAACCATCATCAAACGTATGACAGACGAATTTGTTCCCATGGGCTGTGATGCAAAAGAAATCAAAGCCGCTGTAGAAGCCGGCTGGGCAGAATGGGAAAACTTCCGTCATGACATGCACAAAAAAGGCGAAGAAACTGTAAAATACCTGAAAGACAACAACATGACAGGTATTGTGCTGGGCGGTCGTCCTTACCATGTAGACCCTGAAATCAACCACGGTATTCCCGAACTGATTGCAGGCTATAACATCGCTGTTCTGACAGAAGACAGTGTGGCACATATGGGTCATCTGGAACGTCCTACCGTTGTTCGTGACCAGTGGACTTACCACTCTCGTCTGTACGAAGCAGCTGCTTTCGTAAAGAAACAGGAAAACATCGAATATGTTCAGCTGAACTCCTTCGGCTGCGGTCTGGATGCTGTTACAACGGACGAAGTCAAAGCCATTTTGACAGCAGCAGGCAAAATTTACACAGCCCTGAAAATCGACGAAGTAAACAACCTGGGTGCAGCCAGAATCCGTATCCGTTCTTTGATCGCTGCCATCGAAGACAGAAAAGAAAAGAACGTAAAACTGAGAAAAGGCGACGCTTCTCTGAAACGTGTGCTCTTTACAAAAGAAATGCGGAAGGATTACACCATCCTGTGTCCTCAGATGTCTCCTATCCACTTTGACATTCTGGAACCCGCTTTCCGTAAATGCGGCTACAATCTGGAAGTCATGGCAGCTATGGATAAAGATGCCATCGACGCAGGTCTGAAATACGTAAACAACGACGCATGTTATCCTGCACTGATCACCATTGGTCAGCTGATGAACGGTTTGCTGTCCGGTAACTACGACCTGAACCGTACCGCTCTGCTGATTTCTCAGACTGGCGGCGGCTGCCGTGCGACAAACTACATCGCTTTCATCCGTAAAGCACTGGAAAACGCAGGTATGCCTAACATCCCTGTTATCTCCATCAACCCTGCAGGTCTGGAAAAGAACCCCGGCTTCAAGTATGAACCCGCACTGCTGCACAGAGCCATGCAGGCACTGGTTTACGGCGATACCTTCATGCGTGTGCTTTACCGCACCCGTCCTTATGAAAAGGTAAAAGGCTCCGCAAACGCACTGTACGAAAAATGGAATGAAAAAGTCAAAAAAGATATCCTGCGTGCAGACAGAAAGACATTCTGCAGCAACATCGCAGGCATCATCCGTGACTTCGAAAATCTGGAAATCTACGAAGATATGAAAAAACCTCGTGTTGGTGTCGTAGGGGAAATTCTGGTAAAATTCCATCCCACAGCCAACAACGATTTGGTAAACCTGCTGGAAAGAGAAGGCGCAGAAGCTGTTGTGCCTGACCTCTTGACATTCGGTCTGTACTGCTGCTATAACGCAACCCAGAAAGAAAAATATCTGGGCGGCACCAGAAAAGGCAGAATCATTGCCAACGCTCTGGCAAAAGTCATCGAATGGTATCAGAAACCTTTGATGAAAGCACTGGAAAAGAGCAAACGCTTCGACCGTCCCGAAGATATCCGTACTTTGGGCGAATATGCGAAGAAAGTGGTTTCCCTGTGCAACCAGACTGGTGAAGGCTGGTTCCTGACAGCGGAAATGATTGAACTGATTCACAGCGGCGTACCCAATATCGTCTGCACACAGCCCTTCGGCTGTCTGCCTAACCACGTTGTTGGCAAAGGCGTTATCAAGGAACTGCGCAAACAGTATCCCATCTCCAATATCGTAGCCATCGACTACGATCCGGGCGCAAGTGAAGTCAACCAGCTCAACCGTATCAAACTGATGCTGTCCTCTGCAGAAAAGAATCTGGCAGCAGGCAGAACAGACGCTCTGAAAGAACGTCACTCCGTAACAAAAGCAGCTTTCTCCGTAAAAGAAGACTAAGGGCTGTATCAAGTGTAAACAGAAAGCCGGAAATTCCGATTTGTGGAAATTTCCGGCTTTTTTGCGTACAGAAACTGCCCTTTGTGAAGAACTCTGCTGTTTTTTTCTTGCAATCCGTTTCCCAATGGCATAAAATAAAAGATGTATCGACATATTTTTTTGCAGACCGAAGGGAGGCGAAAGCCCAATGGCGAAAAAAACGGAGCTGTTCCCAAAGCGTGAGGAACGCGTTGCTTACAGCGGAAAAGCCGGTGCCGATGTGGAAAGAAATCGAGGAAAAAAAGGCAGACAAAAAACACAGCGCAGCCGAAAATCCGGCGGGCAGAAAGGCAATAAAGCCCGTAAGAATATGCAGCTTACACCGAAAAAAGCCGGAATTGGCGTTGCGGTCATCGTTGTTTTGATCCTGTTTTTTGCGTTTTTTCATAAAAATGGTACGGAAGTGTTTGTGGGCGAGGAAAGCATGGGTATTTTGAGTACCACATCCATTTCCGCCGAAGAAATCAAGACCAACCTGGAAGCCCAGCTGGCAACTACAGTAGGTACCAATGTACAAGTCAATGAGGAGATCCGGGCGGAAAAGCTTCATGTGTCTGGTGATCGGAAAAAAGATATCTGCACCATGGAATATCTGATGCCAAAACTGCGCAATGCAGTCACTTATAAAGTGGAAGCGTCTGTGATCTTTGTAGACGGCGGCGCAGTGGCGCCTCTGGCAACGGCGGAGGAAGCCCAGCAGGTACAGGATAAGCTGAAAGAACCTTATCTGCCTCAGGACGAAAACTCCAATGCAGAAATTTCCTTTGTGGAAAATGTGACCGTGGAAAATCAGTTCGTGGATTCTGCGGAAATCCTGTCTGTGGATGACGCCGTGGCAAAACTGACCAGTACCACACCTGTTACCACGACCTATACCGTAAAAACAGGGGATCGGGCAGGCAGTATTGCGGCAGAATTTGATATGACATTGGAAGAACTGTATGAAATGAATCCCAGCGCAAAAGATGCGGTTGTCATCGGTGAGACATTGAATGTTACCGAACAGAAGCCTATGGTTTCCGTCAAATCTGTAGAAACACAGGTGCTGACCAGTGTGGAACCCAAGCAGTATGAAACACAGTATGACGACACCAAGCCTGCCAGCTATCAGCGGGTAATCCAGCAGGGCAAAGACGGTCAGAAAAAAAGCACCATTCAGATTACACGCGTCAATGGTTTTGTGACAGAGGAAAAAGAAGTTTCCAAAGAAGTCATTCGGGAACCTGTCAACGAAATCATTTTGAAAGGGACGCAGTAATATAAATGAAAATATGGGGACAACATAATAAAGAGGAGGAACCAAAGATGAGCATTACATTTTCAGTCAAAGGCGATGCTGTGACAAAACAGGACTTTGCTGCAATGGCAGAAGAAGTGAAAGCATGTCACACAGCGCTCCATGAAAAAACAGGCAAAGGCAACGATTTCGTAGGCTGGGTAGATTGGCCCGTAGACTACGACAAAGAAGAATTTGCCCGCATCAAAAAAGCAGCGGAAAAAATCCAGAAACAGAGTGAAGTACTGATTGTTATCGGTATCGGCGGCTCTTATCTGGGCACCAGAACCGCTCTGGACTTCATCAAAACACCTTTTTACAACGAAGACAAAAAGAAAACAACCCCCGACATCTATTTCGTGGGCAACAACATCAGCTCCGCTTATCTGAGCGATATTCTGGGTATTCTGGGTGACAGAGATTTCTCTGTAAACGTGATTTCCAAATCCGGTACTACCACAGAACCTGCCATCGCTTTCCGTATCTTCAAACAGCTGCTGGAAAACAAATATGGCAAAGAAGGCGCAGCAGAACGTATTTACGCAACAACAGACAGAGCCAGAGGTGCACTGAAAACCATGTGCAACACAGAAGGCTATGAAACATTCGTCATCCCCGATGACATCGGCGGCAGATTCACTGTTCTGACAGCCGTAGGCATGCTGGCTATGGCAGTGGCAGGCGTAGACATCGACAAAGTTATGGAAGGCGCACAGTGGGCAAGAGAAGCTTACAGCAACCCTGACATCATGGAAAACCCCTGCTATCAGTATGCGGCAGCAAGAAATTTCTTCTATCGCAACGGCAAAACAGTGGAAATCCTGGCAAACTATGAACCTCACATGGTTTCTTTCGGCGAATGGTATAAACAGCTTTACGCAGAAAGCGAAGGCAAAGACGGCAAAGGCATCTTCCCTGTAGCCGCAAACTTCTCCACAGACCTGCACTCCATCGGTCAGTTCATTCAGGAAGGCAGCCGTTATTTCTTTGAAACCGTTATGTGGTGCAAAGAACCTAAGAGCACAGTGCTGGTACCTTTCGATGCAGAAGACCTGGATGGTCTGAACTTCCTGAAAGGCAAAGAAATGCAGTTTGTAAACAGCAAAGCTTTTGCAGGCACTATGCTGGCACATATGGACGGCGGCGTACCTAACATGGTTATCGAAATGGATCGTATGGACGCTTGGCACTTCGGCGCACTGGTTTACTTCTTTGAAAAAGCAGTGGGCATCAGCGGCTATATGCTGGATGTAAACCCCTTCAACCAGCCCGGTGTAGAAGCATACAAAAAGAATATGTTCGCACTGCTGGGCAAACCCGGTTACGAAGATATGAAAGAAGAACTGGAAAAACGTCTGAACGGCTGATACGTTTTTCGGTAAGGAAAGCACGGCTTCTTCATAAGGAAAATAAAAAAAGCTGAAATCTTTGAGAAAAGATTTCAGCTTTTTTATGTTATCCGATGTCCTTTGAAATTGCCCAATCCCGAAGCAGTGCGTGGACGCCTTCCGTGTCTTCTAAATAAACCACATAACCTTCCGACTGGGTGGAAAGGCTGTTTTCCGGGAATTTGATGCGGATGGAATCGCCCACGAATATCACATATTCCAGCTGGAAAGCGGATTCCATGGCGGCTCTCTCTGCGTCAGACAGGTCTGCCAGTGCCAGAAGCCTTGTGCCGATTTCATTTTCCGGACAGGTGAACAGTTTCGCAGTGGGAATGGGAATTTCTGTTTCTCTGTCCACTGCCAGTCCTACAGAGTTGGAAGTTGTGTTGTTTATATACGTAGAAAGTCTGACTTCTGTTTCAAGATAATAGAGTTCCTCATTGGAAGCTGTCAGAGAGGTTGTCTGCGAAACAGCATATGGATAAAAATCACTGGGGTTTTCTGTTTCTTTGTATGAGCCATAAGCCTGTTCCAACAGTTCGGAAAGGTCATACAAAGGCTCTAGTTTCAGTTTTTGCAGAACGGAAGCTGTGGACTGAGATTCTGTGAGGAGCAGTGTGCCATCTTCCAGTTCATACTGGTTTTCTCCTTCTTTTTCCACAATGTGCAATGTGGTGCCGTCAGCAAGGACTTTGGTATTTGATTTATAACCGCCTTCCAGATGGATGAGAAGGGCAGTATAGCCGGGGATTTCCTCCCCTTCATAAGAACCGAATGTTTTGGTATTGGCGTCGGCGTAGACGGAAACAACAGGATATACAGCATCGTTTGTGAGAAAATCCTCCACGGTGATTTCTCCATTGAGCTGATCCACGACGGTGTCTTCCGTAAGGAGAAAACGAACGATGCCATGGGATTCGGTTTCTGTAACAATGGCTGTCAGGTTTCCATTTTCATCGGTTTCCCGACCGATGACCTCGCCTTTGAGCCACATTTCCCGCCCGCAGCCGGAAAGTGCCAGCACAAACAGCAGTAATACAATCAATCTTTTCATATCCATTCCCCCTTTAAATATGCCCTTTTTTCCAGTCTATCATAGGAAACTACAGAAAGCTATGTATACTTATCTGATAACGGGGCAATCTGGAACAAAACTGCCGTATCTTTCGTTCAAAAAAGAGGATTGGTTTACATTTTCTTCAAAATTTAGTATAATTTTTTGAAAGGGAAAATTTTGATTCTGAAGGGGGAATCGAAGCTATGGACAGAAAAGTTTTGATTGTTGACGATGAAAAAAATATTGTAGATATCATTGCCTTTAACCTGAAAAAAGAGGGGTATCAGGTCATTACGGCATCGGACGGGGAAGAAGGGGTCAGAAAGACCTTTGAGGAAAATCCCGATCTGATTCTGTTGGATATTATGATGCCCAAAATGGACGGGTATGAGGCTTGCCGTAAAATCAGAGAGAAAAAACATACGCCTATCATTATGCTCACAGCCAGAGCCGAAGAAGTGGACAAGGTTCTGGGGCTGGAAATGGGCGCAGACGACTATGTAACAAAGCCTTTTGGTGTGCGGGAGCTCATGGCGCGGGTAAAAGCGAACCTGCGGAAAGTGGCTGCCCTTCAGGAAGCAGCAGGCATGGCAGCATCTGACGAGAAAGCATCTCCTTACGGAAAGCTGTCTTTGAACCTTGACCGCTACGAAGTGAAAAAAGATGGCAAGACCATCGACCTGACACTGCGTGAATTTGAGCTTTTGAAGTTTTTGGCACAGCAGAAAGGACAGGTATTTTCCAGAGAAACCCTGCTGGAGAAGGTATGGGGTTATGAGTATTTCGGGGATGTTCGTACTGTTGACGTGACTGTGCGCCGTCTGCGGGAAAAAATCGAGGACGATCCCGGCAAACCTGCCTATATCCTCACCAAACGGGGTGTTGGCTATTATTTTGATTGTGATTAAAACGGAGTGGGATCATTGCGCAGCATAAAATGGAAATTGATCGCGATGTATCTGGGGCTGGTGCTCATTGTGATGATCGTCAGCGGGACGTATATCCTGCTGAGCCTCAGGAATATCGAAATAAATAAATCAAGACAGCAGCTGGAGATCTACGCGGAAAAGATCGTGGAGCAGGTCATTGATGCAGGGGATGCGGACAGCTTTCAGGAAGACTTGCAGGCAACAGTAACCAATGCCATGGGTATCCAGGGGAACGTGCTGAATGCGGAAGGGGAAACCATTGCGTCTACCACATCGCCCAAAGCGCCTTTTACCCAGTACACAGATCAGGCAGTCATTGCCGGCATGAATGGCACAGCCACATTCTCCTCTGGCAAGAAAAGCACGGACTCCTTTGGTCTGCTGAAAGAATGGATGAGCTATGCCCTGCCTGTGACAGATGAAAACGGCAATGTGGAATATATCGTGTATACCCGTCTGGATGCCAGCGATATGCAGAGCAGCCTGAATGAAACCACGAAGATCATCATTGTGGCAGTATCCATCGCCCTGTTTCTGGCGGCTATCATGGGTTATGTCTTTGCCCAGACCTTGACAGGACCTATTCTGGCACTGACCAGAGGGGCAAAGAACATGGCAGAAGGGAAGCTGAACCAGAGCCTGAAAGTCCGCAGCAATGACGAAATCGGGCAGCTTACCAGCAGTTTCAACTACATGGCGGCGGAACTGAGAAAGACCATGTCGGAAATCTCCAAAGAGAAAAATCGTATGGAAATCATTTTGCATAACATGAGCGACGGTGTTATCTCCTTTGCCAAGGATGGCGAGCTGATGCTTGCCAATACGGCAGCGGAGGAAATGCTGAAGGTGGATAAGATGGATATGGATTTTTCCCATTTTATCCGTGCCTTTGATATCAGCACCGGTGTATATTTGGATATGGGGGATGAGCTTTCCAAGGCAGTCACATTCCCTGTGGATAAGCAGTTTATTCACGCCACATTCTCTCCTCACTACAACCCCAAAAAAGAAATGGAAGGCGTTGTGGTGGTATTGCAGGATGTTACAGAACAGAAAAAACTGGACGATATGCGGAAAGAATTTGTGGCAAACGTTTCCCACGAACTGCGTACGCCTTTGACTACGGTCAAAAGCTACACAGAAACCCTTATGGAAGGGGCATTGGACGACAGGGAAACAGCCATGGAATTCTTGTCCATCATCGACAGCGAATCCGACCGTATGGCGTTCCTGGTACGGGATCTGTTGCAGCTTTCCCGTTTTGACAATAAGCAGGTGCGCCTGAATATCACGGAAATCGAAATGAACGAATTCCTCATGACTACCGTTCGCCAGAGCAAGATTCATGCGGAAGCGAAACATCAGGAACTGACCTTTGAGCCTTGCGACCATCCTGTCATCATTTACGGCGACAGAGATCGTGTGGGTCAGGTCGTCAATAACATTGTGACAAACGCCATCAAATACAGTCTGGAGCAGGCGAAAATCCGTATCTTCATCACAGAGGACGAGAAATATTACAAGATTTCCGTCAAAGATACAGGTATGGGTATCACCAGAGAAGACCTGCCTCGTATTTTCGAGCGTTTCTATCGTGTGGATAAAGCCAGAAGCCGTGCCATGGGCGGCACCGGTCTGGGGCTTGCCATTGCCAAGGAAATCATGGAAAGCCATAAGGGTCGCCTGACGGCAGAAAGTGAGTATGGCAAAGGCACGACTATGACCATGTGGTTCCCCAAAGAACGTCCAGAACTGGAATACGAACACGAATTCAAAACAGGCGGTCCTACAGAATGACAGGATTTTTCCCGAAACGACACCGCAGTAACTGGAAAAATCAGGTGTTAAAAAACTGTAAGGGCACTGTAACAGAACTGTAATATTCTTGCTGTATAATAATGGCAGTGAAAAATACGAGTAGACGGTAAGGAGGTGACGGAGATGAAAAAAAGATTGTTTGGCTTGGTTTTGGCAGGACTTCTGTGCTTTTCTCCCGTCAGTGCATTTGCCGCAGAGGTAACTCCCATCACTGTCAGCAGCGGTATCGACCTGTACCAGGAAGAAACAGAATCTACATTTGACAGCAGCCGCACCATCTACGGCGAAGCGAAACCCAATACAAAGGTTTCTGTGTCTGTCAGCTGTAAAGACGCCAACGGGGATATGAGCGTTGTAAGCGCACAGGAAGTGACTGTAGGTTCCATGGGAATCTTCGCAGCTACCGTTGGACTGGAAATGGGTTATAACTATGTGACACTGACGGCGGATAAAGCTGGGTATGATGAAGCGTCTTACACAGTTGTGATCAAGCGCCTGCCCAATCAGCTGAAAAAAGATCTGCAAAACATGATCGCGCTGCCCGGTCTGTACTAAGGAGCGCAAAAATATAAATTCATAAAGAAGCGGTGAGATCGAATGAAAAGAAACAGGATTACAAATGTTATCATTGTTGTTCTGGTCATAGCCGCTGTGTATCAGACAGGAGAGTTATGGCTTGAAGGAACAGCAGGTCATAACTTTTTTCGTGCAGTAAAAGAATCCATTTCTGCTACGGATGAGGCGTCAGAAAGCGATGCGCTGCTGGCAACCAGATATGCCGTAGGGGATGGAGCATCCAATTTTTCCGTATACTATCCTGACAAAGTTGGCAGCAGTGACATGCTGGAAAAAGCCAACGACGTTTTGCAGGAAATATTAGCGGAAAACATCGGCGAGAGCACGGAATTGGAAAAAGCCGACTGGAAAGAAATGCTGCAGAACAAATGTATTGTCATGCAGTATGATTTTATGATTAATATGGATGATTATCTGGAGGGCATGCGCAGTCTGAAAAATGGTCAGGATTTGGATAGCTTTGACTATATCACCATTGTGCCCGCAAGGCGTACAGGGGAGGAAAGCAAGGCGTATTTTGTCAATTCCCAGACCAACGACTGCGTGGTTTACCGTGCCATGAAAAGCAAATCGGCTCCCATACTTTTTGAGGCATTGCAGGCAGAACCGGAAGGGGAAATGGTCTATATTTCCACCGGGCAGAAAACCAGCTCTGCTGTCCTTAGGCGGAATCTGTTCCTGTCCCAGTGGGCGGAATTGCCCTATCAGTATGATACCTTGCGGCAGGTGCCTGCCTTTGAGCAGGAAGGGGCGGTAAGCCGTATGCTGCTAGAAAATACGGCAGAACGATTTTTCCGTAATTTCTCCGTGGACTGGAGCCAGCGGGATGAAAACGGAAATTTTGTATTCAGTGACAGCTCTGTGGTGCTCCGCTATAACCCGGGCAGCCGGATGCTGGAATACTATAACTATGAAAATTACGGCAGTGATGGTCCGAAAACAGCCCTTTTGGATGGCTATCAGATCAGCTGCAATTTTATGACCAATGACGCTTCATTGCAGACGGATGTATATTTGGCAGATATTGGCGGAAGCGGCAATGAAACAGTTTATTACTTCGATTACGCCGTAAATGGATTGCCTGTATATCTGTCGGAAAGCGTGCAGCAGGAAATCGGCATGAAGCATGCCATTGAAGTGACGGTCAGCAACAATTCCGTTAAGAAATACCGTCGCTATGCAGTGAATTATGAGGCATCCGGTGCAAAAGATGCCAGTCTGGATGTGCAGTTCATCGATGCGCTGGACGCGGCTAACCGTCTGTATCAGGAAACGGTGGAACAGCGGGAAATTGCGGATGTGAAGAATATTGCGCTGGGATATTTTGCAGACCGGACAGAAGGCATCCGTTTGCAGTGGTTTGTAAATCTTTACGACCGGATATTCCTCATTGAAACAGACAGTACTTTGCCGGAGCAAACGGCAGTGACAGAAACAGAACCGGAAACTGTGGTTAATGCATCCACCAATTCCTGAAAATCCGAAAAGAAAGGAGGCAGTCTATGGAGTGGCAAAAAGCGAAAAAGTTTGTTGTTGTGCTGCTGGTGATATTGAACGCCTGTCTGGCGGTGCTTAACTATCAGCAGAACCGGGAGAGCGCCATGACTGCTTCTCAGGAAAAGGCGATTTTTGAAGTGCTTTCCAAAAACGGCATTACCATGTATACAGACCTCATTACGGAAACGGAACCCATGAGCCGTCTGGAATGTATGGTGCCCACATATACCAAAGAAGATCTGGAACGGGCATTTTTTGACGGAGAAAAGACCACCGTTGTCCCCAGTCAGACCACGACCGTATATCGTACTTCTTCGTCAGAGTTGACGGTGGAAGGCGCCCACGGCACTCTCACATTTCCTCAGGTGGCAAAAGAAAAGGGAGAACTGAGCCGGGGAGACGCTCTGAAAATGGCAGAGGAATACATGGACGGCAAAGAGAAAATATTTGGGGAATTTGTTTCCTATGACCTTTTGGAAACAGAGGAAGGCTACTGTGTGGTGTTCTATGAGAAGTATGACGATACCATCGTATTTTCCAATTACTTCCGGGTGTTTGTATCTCAGGCAGGCATTTATCAGGTGCAGTTTGTTTATTGCCCTGTGGTGGGTTATAACGGCGAGAAAAAGGATATTTTCTATGCCGATGAAGCGTTGCTCACATTCATGCGGGAACTGCGGAAAAACCAGCCGGAAGGGGCTGTGACAGTGAACCGTATGGAGCTTGGCTACGACCTGTCGGATAAAGAAAACCAGACCAAGGAAGGTATGCTTTACGCGGTGCCTTGTTACCGCATTTATCTCATGGAACAGGCGGAACCATACATCATCAACGCCTATACTTGCAAACTTATCAACGAAGAATAAAACAGACAGACTTGCGATATAAGAAAACGCAGGTCTGTTTTTTTGTACAGGCACACCCCCTTATGCTGGGCATATATTGTGCATAACAGGATTTTTCCGGGAGGTGGGAATATGGAGGGAAGCATGCTTTTGTCAGAAGTCCCTCTGGGGCAGAGCTGTCAGGTGGTGGAAAGCCGTCTGCTGCGTCTGCTGGACTTGGGATTTTGTGAAGAAAGTCAGGTGGTGCCTTTGTATACATGCCCTTGGGGCGGCACACGCCTGTATCATGTAAAACAGACCCGCATTGCCCTTCGGGACAGCGATGCGGCACAAATCCAGGTGAAGGCGGTGGAATGAGGATGGGTGAGGAAAAAAGACCCTGTATCGCTCTGGCAGGCAATCCCAACACAGGAAAAAGTACCCTGTTCAATGCCTTGACGGGACTGAAACAGTATACAGGCAACTGGTCTGGAAAGACCGTAGGCAGGGCAGAGGGACGGTTTTGGTTGGGAGAGAAAGAGGTGGTTCTTGTAGACCTGCCGGGGATTTATTCCCTCTTTTCCGCCGGTGCGGAAGAAGTCTGCGCCCGGGATTTTCTGGCTTTCGGTGATGCGGACGCTGTGGCTGTGGTGGTGGATGCCTCCGCTTTGGAACGCCACCTGCCTTTGGCTTTGCAGGTCATGGAATTGATGCCCCGCTGTGTGCTGTGTTTGAATCTGGCAGACGAAGCGGAGAAAAAGGGGATTTCTATTGATGACAAAAAGCTGTCAGATTTGACAGGTGTTCCCGTGGTGAAAACTGCCGCCAGAACGGGAAGAGGGTTGTCAGATTTGACAGCGGCTTTGGAGAAAGTCATGGAGCAGGAACCCCATGTGCGCCATACGCCTTTTCATAAGGCTTTGCCAGAGGATTTTGCGGAACTGCTGGCAGAAGGAGAGAATCTCCTGCCGGAAAGCAAAAACAGACCGCTCCTACTGGATTTTCTTTGGCAAAAAGAGGAGGATGTTTTGTCAGAAGAAGTTGGCGAAGAACTGCGCCAATGGAGAACTAAATGCAATGGGTATTTTGCAGGGGAGGAAGAAGCCCTTGCTGTTTATCGAAAAGAGCGTTCCCTTTGTTTCCAGAAACGGGCAGAAACCCTGACGGCTGCTGTCTGCAAGAAGAACGAAGGAAAAGGGGATACAACGGCACAGATGGATAAACTGTTTTTGCGGAAACGGACTGGAGTGCCGTTGATGCTGCTTTTGCTGGCGTTGGTGTTCTGGATTACGGCGGTAGGAGCCAATGTGCCTTCTCAAATGCTCATGTCCGTTTTTACCAAGCTGGGGGCAACTTGCCGCAGTGCGCTGGAGTCAAGCCCTGTTTGGCTGGAAAGCCTGCTCATGGATGGGGTGTTACTGACGGTCAGTTGGGTGGTTTCTGTGATGCTGCCGCCTATGGCTATCTTTTTTCCTATGTTTACCTTACTGGAGGACTGTGGTCTGCTGCCTAGGATTGCGTTTCAGCTGGATGGGCTGTTCCGTCGGGCAGGGGCTCATGGCAAACAGGCATTGACACTTTGTATGGGCTTTGGCTGCAATGCCGCAGGGGTCACGGCGTGCCGTATCATTGATTCCCCCAGAGAACGGCTCATAGCCATACTGACCAATAACTTTGTGCCTTGTAATGGGCGGTTTCCGACGATTTTGCTGTTGATAGCTGTGTTCTTGTCAGTAGGAAAGCCGTGGATGTCTGGTTTTGCCCTGTTTGTGGTCATTGGGCTTTCTGTGGGCATGACGCTGTTGGTTTCTTTCTTTTTGAGCCGGACGGTGCTGAAAGGGATGCCTTCTGCTTTTGTACTGGAATTGCCGCCTTTTCGCCGTCCGCAGATTGGGCAGGTCCTTGTCAGAAGTTTGCTGGACAGAACCATTTTTGTGCTGGGGCGTGCCATCACAGCGGCGGCACCGGCAGGGGCAGTTATTTGGACGCTCCAACGTATTCCAGTGGGAGATGGTACGTTGCTGACACAGATTGCCCTGTTTCTGGAACCGCTGGGAGGGCTTATGGGGCTTTCCGGTCCTATCTTGATGGCCTTTCTGCTGGGACTGCCTGCCAATGAGATTGTGCTGCCCATCCTGCTGATGTTTTACAGTCAAAGCGGTATGCTGGTGGAGGGAGGCAGTCAAACAGGGGCAATGCTGGCGGCAAACGGCTGGACTTGGATGACGGCTGTCTGTGCCATACTGTTTTCCCTGAACCATTTCCCCTGCGCTACCACACTGCTAACCATCCGCAAGGAAACGGGCAGCTGGAAATGGACGGCGATTTCTTTCCTGCTGCCAACGATCATTGGGATTTGTCTGTGTGCCGCTGTTCACGGTTTGTTCTGTTTCTTTGGTTTGACTTAATTTTTTGGAAAAAATGTGCTATACTGAGTACTTGAAAAGGAACAAAAGAAGGCGGTGGCAGAAATGAACGAAAATTTATGGAAATTACTGGAGATGGCAAAAGCGGACCCTGCTTTGCTGGCTGCCCTGGAAGCAACCAGAAAGGAAGCAGACCCGGCATTGGCGCTCTGCACATTGGCAACGGAAAAAGGCTTTCCCATTACCGTAGGGGAATTGTTCGGAGAAGGGGAGGAGTATACCTCCAATCTGCTCAAAAGCTGCAATGGCGGCGCAAGTTATCCCCTGGATGGGTGGGAAGATGCATACGATTTGTTTTTCGCGTCTTTGGATGCACTGAAAAACGCATAACAAATTGCTCTCAGAGAAGAAGACAATGCAAATGAAAATAGCCGGCGTTTCAAGACATTTAGTCCATGAAACGCCGGCTTTCTATTTCTGATGTTTCCTTGTGAAAGGTCATTAGAACAGCCCAACCTTAGACAGATATTTGTCGATGAGCTGCAGTTTTGCTTCTGTGGAATACCCCATTTTCTTACTGATGAAGGAGCACAGCAGTTCAATGGTGAACAGCACCGCAACGTAGGAGTTGAAGAAGGTATTACTGTCTACGCTGACGGTGAGCAGCTGTGTGGCATATTTTGCCAGAGGGGAACTTGCTTTGTCCGTAATGAGGACAATTTTCGCACCGGCTTCATAAGCCATCTGGGCTGCCAGCAAGTCCATTTCCGAATAACGGGGGAAGCTGACGGCAACGATACAGTCATTTTCCGTAATGTCGCAAAGATGGTCGATGACGTTGAGGGCAGGGTGGGATGTTTCGTAAACATCCGGCAGCAGATGCTTCAGCAGCAGAAGCAGCATATCCCCTACGCAGGAATTTGCACGGGATGTGACGATGAATTTCCGTTTGCTGCCTGTAATGAGCCCCGCAGCCCGTTCAAAGGACAGGGAATCGTTCTGGTTTACGCAGGATTTCAGGTTTTGCAGTACATTGGAAAAATAGCTTTCCATAATGTCGCTCTGGTCCAGCTTGCCGATACTCAGTTTCAGTCTTTCAGACGGAATGGTGATGTTGTCAGAAACGCTGTTGATGCGTTCTGTATAGGTTTTGCGGATGCTCCGCTGGAAATCCATAAAGCCTGTATACCCTAAAGTGCGGGTGAAGCGAATGACAGAGGAGTCGCTGACCTGCAGGCGTCTTGCGATTTCCGTCGATGTGATGAAACATGCTTCTGCAAAATTATCCAGAATAAACTCAGCAATGAGTTTTTCTTTTTTTGTCAGCTTTACGCCCATAAGCTGCGCCCGTAGTTCTTCTGTCATAGTCTCCCTCTTTTCCATTTCTTGCATATACTATGTAGCCCCATTTTCTCACACTCCCCAGCCCTTTTCAATAGAAAAAGTAAAAAAGCCGTAAATTTTCAAAAAATATACATTCGCCTTTGTCCAAAATGTTGTAAGGCGGCAGGTTTTCGTATATAATAAGGCAATGTATGAATTGGAAAATTTCGTTTAGGAGGAGATTATTTGGCAGAAACAATTGCAAATTGGTTTGTAACAACATTTGAAGGTACGCTGGCGCGGGAATGGATTGTATTTCTGGTTTCCCTGCTGCCCATTCTGGAGCTGCGCGGCGGCATCATTGCGGGCTTTGCTATGAATATGGAATGGCTGCCCACATTCATCATCGCATATATTGGCAATATCTTGCCCATTCCCTTTATCCTGCTGTTCATTCGGTATATTTTCAAGGTACTGAAAAAGACGCCCATGCGCAAAGTAGTGGAATGGTGTGAACGCAGAGCGGATCAGAAAAGTGAGCAGATTCGCAAATACGCTTATTGGGGCGTATTCCTCTTTGTAGCAGTGCCGTTGCCCGGTACTGGTGCATGGATGGGTGCTCTCATCAGCGCGTTGTTGGGCATGGACCCCAAAAAGACATTCCCCGTTATCATGGCAGGGGTTTTGACAGCTGGCATCATCGTATCCGTACTGTCCTTCGGTTTGCTGGGCAGTCTGGGACTGTAAGAAGGGGGAGAGAACATGGCAGAACGTATTTCAACACCTTCCAGAACCAAACAGATCATTGAGGAAAACGGCTTTTACTTCAAAAAGAATTTCGGTCAGAACTTCCTCATTGACAGCAACATTCTGGATAATATCGCAGAATGTGCCGGTGTCACAAAAGAGGACTGTGTGCTGGAAATCGGTCCCGGTATCGGCAGTTTGACACAGGTATTGGCAGAACACGCCAGAGAAGTGGTTGCCATTGAAATCGACAGCAACCTGATTCCCATTCTGTCTAAAACACTGGCAGATTATGACAACATCGAAGTTCGCAATCAGGATATCCTGAAAACAGATATTGACGCCATCATTCGGGAGAAAAATAACGACCGCCCCATCAAAGTGGTGGCAAACCTGCCTTATTACATCACCACACCCATCATTATGGATTTGCTGGAAAATGAGCGGAAAGTGGACACCATCACCGTTATGGTACAGAAAGAAGTAGCGGAACGGATGCAGGCAGGTCCCGGGGATAAGGAATACGGCGCTCTGTCCATTGCGGTACAGTATTACTGTGACGCCCGTCTGGACATGATTGTGCAGCCTTCCTGCTTTATGCCCCGTCCCAAGGTGGCTTCCGCAGTCATCACACTGAAAGTGCTGCCGGAGCGGAAAATTGCCGCAAAAGACGAGGAACTGTTCTTCCATCTGGTGAAATGCGCCTTTGGACAGCGTCGGAAAACACTGCTGAACTGTCTGTTCAATCAGGGGAATCTGGGCTTTTCCAAGGAAGAATGGACAGAAATTCTCACTTCTTTGGGCTGGGACCCTCGTGTCAGAGGGGAAGCATTGTCCATTGAGGATTTTGCCAAACTGACAGACGCGGTTTTTGACGCAAAACAGAATCAGTAATTGGATATGCTCTGATGAAAGCAACTTCTTATTAAGAAAACATAACAAAAAATAAGCAAGCTGAAATCTTCTATATCATAAAGATTTCAGCTTGCTTTGTTTTATGCCCCTAAAGTCGGGGCATATTTTTTTGTCCGAAAATGGAAATCGTATTGTATTTTTACAGGAACGTGCTATACTGAAAATATCCCCCCTGGGGGGATATGAAGGAGGGAGAGTATGGCACATCATCACGATACCAAACAAGTGCTGAACCGTCTTTCCAGAGCCATTGGACATCTGGAAGCGGTGAAAAAAATGGTGGAGGAAGGACAGGATTGCAGTCAGGTGCTGATTCAGCTGGCAGCTGTGAAGTCTGCCCTGAACAATACAGGAAAAATCATTCTGAAAGACCATATCAATCATTGTATTGTGGAGGCTGTGGAAACCGGGGATAAAAAAGCGCTGGAGGATTTGTCGGCAGCCATCGACCAGTTCATGAAATGAGGGGATTTCTATGACATCGCAAAAAACAGCTATTTTCTGGGCAATTCTGGCGGCGGGGCTTTATGCTCTTAATGCTCCTGTGTCTAAATTGCTGTTGGAAGAAGTGCCGCCGACCATGATGGCAGCCCTGCTGTATCTGGGGGCAGGCATTGGATTGGCAGTGGTGCGTCTTGTTCAGCGCATGACAGGAAAAGGGAAGAAAGAAGCACCTTTGACAAAAAAAGACATGCCTTACACTGTGGGAATGGTGGTGCTGGATATTGCCGCACCCATTTTCCTCATGGTTGGCTTGACCATGACCACAGCGGCAAACGCTTCTTTGCTCAATAATTTCGAAATCGTTGCCACGGCAGTCATTGCGCTGTTTATTTTTCGGGAAGCCATTTCCAGACGGCTTTGGCTGGCAATCGTTCTGGTGACCATCTCCAGCGCCATCCTTTCTGTGGAGGATGTGACCAGCTTTACATTTTCCTATGGCTCCATATTCGTATTGCTGGCTTGCGTGTGCTGGGGGCTGGAAAACAACTGTACCCGTATGATTTCCCATAAAGACCCGCTGGAGATTGTTGTCATCAAAGGCTTTGGTTCTGGTCTGGGGTCATTGGTGCTGGCGTTTTGCCTTGGGGAAAGCGCATTGCCATTGGTGTATGGGGTGTGTACATTATTGCTGGGATTTGTTGCTTATGGCTTAAGTATTTTCTTTTATATCTATGCCCAGCGGTATCTGGGGGCAGCCAAAACCAGCGCCTATTACGCACTGGCGCCTTTCATGGCAACGGCCCTTTCTTTGGTGATTTTTCGGGAAAAACCGTCAATATCCTTTTTTATCGCACTGCTGATTATGGCTGTGGGGACATATTTTGCCTCTACGGACAACGCCGCGGAGAAATAAAAGGAATTTTGTCGGAATCGCAATAAAATGACAAAGGCTGCATGTGGAAAAGCAGGGGAGAAAATTTAGGGGCATCTTCATAAGAAAACAAAGAAAGCCAAAATCCTTATGATTACAAAGGATTTTGGCTTTCTTATTTTATGAAGATTTTAGTTGTTATGTTTTCTTATGAAGACAGCTATCGCAATTCCCCTTAAGAAATCAAGGAAAAGGAAAATCAATGTTTTCTTAAGGGGAAGTTGCTTTTTCTCTCCTTTTTTGTGTGAAAAAGAAGTTGATTTTGTCCTTTCTATATATGGTGGAGGCAAAAGAAAATTTCTACTATATCTTTGATTTTTCAACAAATCCAACAGCACCCGACAAAAAGAAAGCCCTTTCGGCAAGCCAAAATCCTGCGGTCTTTCCCAAAATTCACCATGAAATCCGACAGTGTCCTCCATAGGCTGACAGGAAATGTGTTTTGTCGCAAAAATCGAGGAAAAAGCCGAAAAAATGGCGGTTTTTCCGTCGGGATTTGTCTGCCGAAACCGTATTGTCACGGCATGTATACTGTACTATAATCAACCCAAAAGCAAGAATGTTTGTCATATTCATGCAGCAAACTACAAAGCGGAGGGATTGATTTTGAGCCAAATGAAAATAAAAGTGCTGTTAGCCGATGATAATAAGGATTTTTGTGATATTGTCGTGAATTATTTGCAGAAGCAGGAAGATATGCAGGTGGTAGCCGTTGCCATGGACGGTATCGACGCCATGAACAAGATTCGGGAATACCGTCCCGATGTGGCAGTCATTGACGGCATCATGCCCAGACTGGATGGCATTGGGGTGTTGGAGAGATTGCAGAAAAATCCAGATATGCACCAGCCCATCACCATCATTTTGTCTGCCTTAAGTCAGGATAAAGTGGTGCAGCGTGCCATGGAATTGGGCGTAGGGTATTACATGATGAAGCCCTTTGATCTGGAAGCCCTGAGCCAGCGCATCCGTCAGCTCATGCAGGAACAGCCCGCAGTAAAACCGGCAGGCAGTGTATTTGCGGCAGCGGCTCCGGCGGCACAGGGGACAGTGGATCTGGAAACGAGAGTCACCAACATCCTTCATGAAATCGGTGTGCCCGCTCATATCCGTGGGTACCATTACATGCGGGAAGCCATCATGATGAGTGTCAATGATATGGATGTTCTCAATTACATCACAAAGGAACTGTATCCTTCCATTGCCAAAAAGTGTAACACCACACCCAGCCGGGTGGAACGTGCCATCCGCCATGCCATTGAAGTGGCTTGGAATCGAGGAAAAGTGGAAGTCATCCATGAGTTATTCGGTTATACCGTAAACAACCATAAGGGCAAACCTACAAACAGTGAGTTTATTGCCCTCATTGCCGACAGACTGCGCCTGGAGCAGAAAGCCGGCTGAACGAGGGGAAATGCCTTGTCTGCTGCCTTATTCCCTTGGGGCAGCAGAGCTTGTTCCACATAATGCCTCCATACAAAAATCAGGGTGGATTCGGGAAGAATCCACCCTGATTTTGTTTGGGAATCATTGGAGTGATTTCCTTGTTTCAAAACAAGAAGAAATAAAAAATGACCTCGGTAGCTGACTTCAGCAGAAAACGTATTGTATAGAATCTGGGTAAATAAAAAAGCTGAAATCCTTCGTGTTATAAGAATTTCAGCATTCTTCGTTTTCTGATGAAGCAGCCATTGACCTGCGAAGTTAGACGGTCTTCCAAGCAAAAACGGGACTGACCGCCCTTCCACAAGCGGTAACCCTTTTCTAAGATTATCTTACAGCCTTTGCAGAGAATTTGCAAAGGCTTTTTTTCTGCTTAATATCTCCGATTCACATAATCATCAATGACGGATTTCCGGCTTTCCTCCTGAAATACCCCTTCTTCCCGCAGACACTTTAAGATGAGTGTGCTGGTGGAGTGGAGGATGATGCCTTCTTCCTCAATGACGATTTCAAAAAGCTTTCCTTTGAGGAATTTACTGCGAATCTTGATGAAATAAGCCACTACCCCTTTATAGTCCAGCATCCGCAGGGCTGTTAGGGTGGCTTTGTCTTTTTTGCTGTAATAGTAATTGCTCTTTTCCATATAATCCCGTTTCAGTTCATAATCCATGTCACGGGTGGTGCTGATGGTTTTCATTTCCTTTGCCAGCGCGTTGTAATACTGATAGTTGAACAACGCTTTTTCCAAAGTATCCATGTTGCGAAAGGGGCCGATGTCGCCATAGATCACGGCTTCGTAATTGCGCTGCAAATATTCCCGTTTGGTCATATCGCCCTTGGCATATTGGTCGATCAAACTTTGGCGGTATTTGAAATATTTTTGTATGGCATTCATGAATCCAACCTCTTTCCCAGCCATTCCCTATGGTGCGACCCTTCCTGTCCTGTTACAATGGACAAAAAAGGGGAGGGTTTTATGGCAACATTTTTGGAGTATTATGAGCGGGAGATCATGTCCCGCCTGACCATGGCAGACCTGATACTGAAAACCGGACAGGAGCCTTATGATCTGACGCAGATGCTTTCCTGCCTGCAATTATCAAAAGAACAGGCGGAAGGTCTGCTGGAAACAGCCCTTGTCAGGGGCATCACACGGAGCCAGTTCCTTTCGCTGCTCCAAAAGGGTGACAGCATCATTTGCCGGATGTTTCAGCGGGAACTCAGCTGCGGCTTGCCTGCTGCCTATACACCGGCACAGATTTCCTACATCTATGACTTAGACTTGGAGCAGGTGGAACAGGCAGCGGAACAGACGGGACTCAATCCCTGTAAGGGGAAAAGCCTGTCCCGTCTGTTTTCTGCCATTGATCTTAGTCGTACACAGTACTGGTTCTAAGTTTGTCAGCTACTTCTTTGCCAGCCAGTGCTTCTACCAGTGTGATGGCGAAAGTCATGGCTGCGCCGGGACCTTTGCCAGTGATGACATTGCCGTCGCGGCATACTTTGTCAGCAACGGGTGTTGCGCCGATGAGGCGATCTTCCATGCCGGGATAAATGGTGGCTTTTTTGCCCTGCAAAATACCCAGATGTCCCAGTACCATGGGAGCGGCACAAATAGCGCAGACAAATTTGCCTTCTTCATGGAATTTCAGCAGGAGTTTTCCCAGTGCTTCGTTGTCCTGCAGATTCTGTGCGCCGGGCAGTCCGCCGGGCAGAATCAGCATATCTGCTTCGGATGCTACTTTCTCGTCAAAGAGCATGTCCGCACGATAAGTAACCCCGTGAGAACCTGTTACAGACAGTGTGCCCGCAAGAGAAACAAATTTTGCGTCCAAGCCTGCTCTGCGCATAAAGTCCAAGGGTGTCACAGCTTCCATTTCTTCGAAGCCGTCTGCCAGAAAAACCAATGCTTTTTTCATGTGAAAAACACCTCCGTTACTGTTTTTGGCATAGCCAAATGTTGTGATGATTGTTTACTGATTTTATTATATGCGTTTTTTTGCTTTTTTTCAATGGAACAAAAAGAAGGGCATCTCAAATGGATTGACAGGTGGTTTGCGAGGGGGTATCCTAAGGGGAAAAAGGAGGCGTGTTATGGAAATCGAACGGAAGTTTTTGACCAAGGAAGTGCCTTTTTCTCTGGCGGATTTTCCCGCGCGGAAAATATCCCAGTGCTATATCAGCATGTCCCCCACCATCCGTCTGCGGCAGTGGGATGACCGTTATATCCTGACCGTAAAGGGAAAAGGACTGCTGGCGAAAGAGGAGTTTGAGTTAGAAATCACCAAAGAGGAGTATGACCATCTGCTGACAAAGGCGGAAAGCCCCGCCGTGGAAAAAGTGCGGTATCTGGTGCCTTTGGAGGATGGTTTGACAGCGGAAGTGGATGTGTACGAAGGAAAGCTGGCAGGGCTTATGACTACGGAAGTGGAATTTCCTACGCTGGAAGAAGCGGAAGCCTATGAACCGCCCTACTGGTTTGGGAAAGACGTTTCCTTTGACCATCGGTATAAAAACACCAGTCTGTCTTTGCATGGCATACCGGAAGAACAGGAATGAAAAAACGGCTGTTTATACAGCCTGAGCAGTTTCCCTTAAGAAATCAAGACAACAATGTTTTCTTAAGGGGAGGCTGCTTTTTTTGCGTTCTTTTTTCTTTTCCCTCAGCATAGACTGTATCGGAAAGACAAGCAAAGGGGAGAAGAAACGTGTATCAACGGCGATATGATAAAGTGTATCTGATGCTGCGGCAGGAAACGGCAGGCTATGGCATGGGGAGCCGAGGTCCTTGGGGCAGCTGCATTCTGGAAATCAAAAACGGACAAGGAAAATTGACGGTGGCAGTGGAAGGACTGCGCCCTCTTATCCATGGTCAGTATCAGGTCTATGGACTTTTGGCAAAGGATGGGGAATGTAAAGGGATTTCCTGCGGTGAATTGGCTGTGAACAAACAGGGGCACGGAGAAATGGCATGGGATTTTGACCCGGATGCATTGGGCAGCGGTTATACTGTTGAGGATTTATTTGGCGTTACCGTGACAACGGAAACGGGAAACACCCTGTCTGCGCCCTTGACTGCTTATGTAGGGGAAAAACGGCAGTGGCAGGCTCTGTTTTCTTCTTTGGAGGAGGAACCTGTGTTGCAGGCGGCGGAAACAGCTGTGCTGGAACGCCCCGTTGTGGAGGAGAAGGCTCAAGTCATTGAATTGCCCAAGAAAGAGCCAGAACTGAAAGTGGAAAGAAAAGAAGAACAACGGGAAATCCCCCAGCAGGCAGCAGCAGAAAAGGAACAGCCGGATTTTTCCTACCATGGAAATTTCCGTGGATTGTTGAAAAAATTCCGTCAGGAAATGGCGGAACTGGAGGAAATGGGCATCCTGACGGCGGAGGAAAGCGCAAGAATACTAGGGAAAAAGTCTGTGGAAGCCGCAAAGAACGGAGAGGACTATCGAGAGGTTCCCATAGAGATTATCAAGAAAGAAGAACTGCCCAAAGAGCAGGAACGGGTTTCCTGGGTGGAGGCAGATGAGCTGGCACCGGATGAAAAACAGGAAGAAGCTTTACATACAGAAACCCAGAAGGCAGAGGAATGTGAGAAAACAGAAGAACAGGAACCCAAAACAGAGGTGGCATGGGATTTCTTTGCGAATAATCGCCGCATGACGCCTTTTGGTGATGGAACGCCGTGGATTTGCATTTCTCTGAAAGAACTTCTTTATTTCGGTGAAATTCCTTCTCAGCGTCAGCGGGATTTCTTTTTCCTGCTGTGTTATCATCGCTATGGGCATCTCATCCTCCATGAAGGAAAAGACGGCATGGAGATAGGTCTGCCGGACAGCTATGACAGCAGTGCACGCCGCCGGGCAGAAGGGCTGGGCTTTACAGAATTTCGTCCTTTGCCGGGACAAAAGGACATGGGTTACTGGATTGGGCTGCTTTCCCGCTAGGAACTTCCAAAAAACCGTTGCGGAATTTTCGTTTCGATAGTATGATAAATACAATGCGAATCTGAAAAAAGGAGCAACATCATGAGAATACGGAAAAAACCTTGGGCAGAGGAAGAACTTGCCCAGAACGACCATGTGATGAAAAACGCCGAAGCACTGAAAGGCAAATGGCGGGAATATTTTGGCAATGACAATCCCATTTATGTGGAAATCGGCTGCGGCAAAGGCGGCTTCATCCGCAAAAATGCCGAAGCATATCCCCATATCAATTTTGTGGGTATTGAACGGAATCTGAGCGTTGTGGCAGTGGCGGCAAGACGCACAACAGAAGAACTGCCTAATCTGGCACTGGTGTGGGATGATGCGAAAAAACTGTCCGACTTCTTTGAAGTAGGAGAATTCCAGCGTCTGTATCTGAATTTCAGCGACCCATGGCCAAAAAAACGGCAGTATAAACGCCGCCTGACTTACAGAGGCTATTTGCAGAGCTACCGGGAAGCCTTCGGTGACAAAGGGGAAATCTTCTTCAAAACCGACAATCGGAATCTCTTTGAGTTCTCCCTCAATGAATTCTGCGCCGATAACTGGAAACTGTCCAACATTTCCTTAGACCTGCACAACAGTGACTACGAAGGCAATATCATGACAGAATATGAAGAAAAATTTTCTTCTCAGGGTATGCCCATTTATCGTCTGGAAGCCCGTTACGGTATGGACGAAGAACAGAAAAAAGACTGAGATTAAAAAAGCACGAAATCTAAAGCAAATTCCCCTTAAGAAAACATTGATTTTTCTTTTCATTGATTTCTTAAGGGGAATTGCGACGGCTGTCTTCATAAGAAAACATAACAAAAATGTTAATAAAAAATAAGAAAGCCAAAATCCTTTGTATCATAAGGGTTTTGGCTTTCTCTGTTTTCTTATGAAGATGCCCCTAAGAGATTTCGTGCTTTTTCTATTAGGAAAGTGTGCCCCCTCGGATCAGAAAAAGGGCTTCATCCACCTGATCTTTTTTCACATAAAAGGTATAAGAGATTTTTACGGAATTGACGCCGCCAAAGCCGCTGAAGGTCATGCTTTGGTTGACGTTGTCCATTTTGACGCGGTAAGGGATATTGTTTTCCACCAGAAGATTGAGGATACGTTCTTTTTCCGCTGCGGTGGATACGGTGATACATTTTGTCATGCGAACCATAGTGCTCCTCCTTTTGCTTCAGGCTTTTCGGGGTATGGGATCATAAGAGAGTTTGGCAGGCAGGTCTGTAGCCTCCAGTTTGAAAATCACCGGGCGCAGACCATCGTTGCAGGAACAGATGGCAACGCCGGGCTGACGAATCCAGTCGCCGAAATAGAATACATCTTTTCCAGCACCATGGGCAAGAGCGAAAACATATTGGTAGATGGCTTTCCATGCTTCGTCACAAAAGCCTTCGGGTTTGGCGTAATCGGCGTAGAAAACCTGTCCTGCCTCCATCATGGGACAGGCGGTAAGCCCCGGTGCGCCGTATTGAGCAGCAAGTTCTTCATCCAGTGTGGTTTTCAGAACAGTGATTTTGACTTGATTTATAAAATCCCTCCTTTTGAGGTTTGCAGATGTTTTTCTGATTATACCATATCTTTTGATGCTTTTTCAATTTCCGTATATTGACATATATAGATTGTCGATATATTATATAGATAATCTATATATGGAGGTGAAAAGATGGCACAGGAAAAAGGCGTAGGCAATACATCTGTCTTGATTTTGAAATTGCTGGAAGAAAAGGACATGTATGGCTACGAAATGATTGAAACGCTGGCGGCTCGCTCTGACGACACCTTCCGATTGAAGGCAGGAACCCTTTATCCCATACTCCATGGGCTGGAAAAAGAAGGTTTTGTCACATCCTATGAGGAAGCGGCAGAAGGGCGCACCAGAAAGTATTATCGTCTGACAGAAGCAGGCAAGGGGGAACTGGCAAAACAGACGGAACGGTGGAACGCCTATGCGGCGGCAGTGCACAAGGTATTGAATGGGGGTGCTTGTTGTGCAGGGATTTAAAAAGATATGGAGCAGATGGAAAGCATGGCTGTCTGCGGATACACTGTCGGAAAAAGACATTATGCGGGAGGAAATGGCAGACAGATTTAGTAGCTATCTGGCGGAATGCCAGAAAGCATGGAAGGCAGCTGGCATGACAGTGGCAGAACAAAAAGAGGCAGAGGAAACAGAAATTTCTTTGATTCTGGAAAAGATGGAGAGCGAAGAAAAGGCGGAAGAAACACAACTGCTTTCTTCTTCTGAAATGCAGAACTATGTGGATACGGTCTGTGACCAGATTCGCTGGAAACAGACCAGAAAAGCAGTGGCAGAAGAACTCACAGACCATTTGCTTTTGCAGAAGGAAGCCTTTCTGGCGGAAGGATTGTCGGAGGAAGAAGCGGAAAAACGCACTGTGGAGGAAATGGGTGATGGCATTGCGGTAGGTATGGCGCTGGACAGAACCCATCGCCCCAAGGCGCAATGGCAGATGGTATTGGTGGCTGCGGTGTTGTTATCCATGGGACTGTTCTGCCGATTGACCATTGATGAGGTATCTTTTGGTGTGGATATGGCAGTGCCGGTGCTTTTGGCTGCGGCGTTGTTTGGAGCAGCCTATTTTCTGGATTTTACCCTGCTGGCAAGAAAAGCAAAATGGGTGATTCTGTTATTTCTGGCAATGCTGATTTTGTTGGTTCCTTTTGTAGAGAAAAGCGGCGGAGAGAGCGTATTTTTCTTTTTTGATTACGCTTATGCCTTGACCGGGATTGCTTTGCTGGCGCCTTTGCCTTTTCTTTCTGTACTGTTTTTCATGAGAGGCAGAAAGGTAAGAGGATACTGGCTTTGCTGGGTGGCAATGGCAGTATTGGCTGCGCTGCTGTTTTCTTTCGGAAAAATTTCTATGGTGTTGATTTTTTCTATCTCTGCCTATGGTGCATTTGCTGTGGCAGTGGGTGCAGATTGGTTTTCCATGGGAAAACAGAAGGGAAAACGATTACTGGCTTTGACAACGGGGGCAGGCATTGGAGTAGGAACACTGGCAATGTTTGGAATACCTGCCATGCGATTTCGTCTGAGCTTTGCTGTTGCGCGGATGGCAGGCGGGGAGTTTGAAGGCGGTTATTTTAGATATCTGGTGGAAAATATCTGGGAAAACTGTCGTTGGCTGGGCAGTGGAACCCTTCCTCAGAACGAAATGGCAATGAGCGTACAGCTTGTGCTTTCTCAAAGACAGGACTTGTTCAGCAATGACATTTTGCTGTCCAGACTGGGTTTTGCCTATGGAAAACTGGCGGTGGCACTGGTATTGGCAGTATTTGCACTGTTTTTCCTGCTGTCTTTTCAGCAGATTCGGAAGCAGCGCAGCGCTTTTGGGCAAATGACAGCCCTTTCCATCTGGTTGGTACTGCTCATGCAGACGGTATTCTTTACGGCTTATAATCTGGGATTTATGTTGGTGGCACCTTATGCTCTGCCTTTGGTGAGCTATGGCAATACAGTGCTGTGTATTAACGCTTTGCTTATAGGGCTGCTCTGTTCTGTATTCCGTCGGGGTGAAGGCGTACGGGATAAAGATTTGGCAGCGGCATAAAAAAAGAGAGAATGTTAAAGCAAATTCCTCTTAAGAAAACATTGGTTTTCCTTTTCCTCGATTTCTTAAGGGAATTTGCGACGGCTATCTTCAGAAGAAAACATATCAAATAAAATCATAAAAAATAAGCAAGCTGGAATCCTCTATATCATAAGGATTTCAGCTTGCTTTGTTTTCTTATGAAGATGCCACTAAAGCATTCTCTCTTTTTTTAGTTCCAATAAAGATTTGGCAGAACACCAAAGAAAATGAAGATTGCCACAATGATCCAGAAGGAAGCTGTGAATATCTTTTCTTTGGGTGCATCTGTATCTGCTGGTAAAGCAGGCGCCGGTGCAGGGTTGCGCCGCAGGAACAGATACATGAGCAGTGCCAGGAAAGGCAGGAAGATCAAACATTGCAGACCTGTGCTCAACAATTCCTGGGTGAAAGAAAGTTCCTCCACAACACCTTGCTGGGGTGTCTGGGCGGTGGCAGCAACACAGTTTAATGCGTTGATGAGAAAATGGGGCAGCATAGAGGCAAAGATGGAGCCGGTACGCTGTACCATAAACGCGAAGATGGCACCCAGCAGAAAGGCGTATAATGCCTGCTGGAGATTCATGTGCAGCATAGCAAACATGAGGGCGCTCATCAGCAGCGCTTTTTTTGCACCTAAACTTCGATAGCCGTGAAGGGCAGCGCCGCGGAAGAGCAATTCTTCAAAAACAGCGGGCTGTACGGCAATGACGAACAGCATAGAAAAGAGTGAACTGTCGTTGAGTTCTCCCATGGCTTGCTCTACCAGATTAGGTTGGAGGGGAGATGTGAGCACCACAATCATGGAAATGAAAGGCAGTGCGCAATAAGCGATGCCAAGGCAGAGCAGTGCATTTTTCCAGTTCAGCGGTCTGAGGGAAAAACATTCCTTCACCGAAACCTTCTCTGTCTTTACATAGATGACCAGCATGGGAATGAATACCAAAAACTGTAGGATGATGTTTGCCAAGTCTGAAGGCAGAGCCAGAAAGTTTATCAGCAAAAGCCCCAGTATGGTAGAGCCAAGCATGAAGAAGAGAAATACGAACAAAAAGTATTGGTTTGTGCGTCGTGCCATAAAATTCCTCCTTAAATAAAAAACTTCCGGTGCAGGGAAAAGAGGCCCTTTCCCCGCCCGAAAGTTCCATGTTCCATTTGTGTTGTCTGCAAAGCTCAGCTTTCCGATTCCTGCTCTGCATCAGATGTACCGATGGCTGCCGCAGTCTTATATTTTTTGTCATATTTGCGGTTGATATAATCCGTACAGAACATTTTGATAGTAGCAAAAATGGGTACCCCGATAAACATGCCTAAAGGTCCCATGACAGCACCGCCTACCACAACGGCAAGGATGATCCACAGGGGGCTGATGTCCAGAGAGTTCCCCAGAATCTTGGGTCCCAGGAAGTTGCCGTCAAACTGCTGCAAAGCAAGAATGAACAGACCGACCCATACCCCATGGATGGGGCTGATGAGCAGTGTGATGATGACTGCGGGAATGCCCCCCAGAAATGGTCCGAAATAAGGGATCATGTTGGTCACGCCGATGATCAGACTCAGCACCAAAACCAGAGGAGCTTTGATGAGGGTCAGACCAATGAACGCCAGAATGCCGATGATCAGGGAGTCCAGGGCTTTGCCAACGATGAAGCTCTGGAAGATATTGTGGATACGGCTGCCGTTATAGAAAATACGATTTGCTGTTTTTTCGGAAGTCAGAGCGTAGATGACTTTCCGCAGCTGGCGCAGAAAGTTTTCTTTGTCAAAGAGCATGTAAAAGGCAATGAAGATGGCCATGATCAGATTGAATACGAAACGTCCCATGGTAAAGACATTGCCGATGAATGTGGTCAGCATTTTGGAAATTCCGTCGGAATCCTGAAGGAATGCCAATTCGCCGCTGCCTGCCTGCAAGTTTTCGGAAACGCCCAGAACCGGTGTCAGCAGTCGGTTGATGATGTTGTTTACATCTTCCCCGTCGATGAAATCCACCTGCATGAACAAATCTTCGATCTTCTGGTTCAGTGTTGCCGTATAAACAGGAAGCTGTTTTGCGAAGCTGACGACAGATGTTTTGATCTCCGGCACCAGATAAATGGCGATCCAGATGATGCCGCCAATGACCAGTGTGTAGATCAGCGTAATGGCAACCGCACGGGTCACCCGCGGATGCCGCTGGAAAAAAGAGTTATTCTTCATGGTATGCCGTTCAAAGAAATTGATGAAGGGATTCATGACATAGGCAATCATAAAGCCTATGAGAAACGGCAGACACAGACCCTGTGTCACTGTAAGAAATGTATGTATGGTATTGCTGATGCTGGGCAGGTTGCCAACGACTTTTTCAAAAAGCACTGTGGCTGCCAGTACCGCGAACACATATACAGCAATTTTAAAATAAGGTTGATCTGTTTTTTTCCAATCCCATTTTTTCAATGTTGTTGCGCTCCTTTATATTTCGTGATTCCATTCTATCCTACTATACTATGATTTTATGGAATGTGCCATATGGTTTTTGTAAAAATTTTCGGAAGCGTCTGCGATGGTGGGGGAATGTGAGAGAAAAATGGGATTTTCTCCATCTTTTTTCCACATGATAACGATTATATATGGAAACCAAAGCGGGAACAAGGGCAGAAGTTTAAGAAAAACATAATTTTTTCCGCCGAAAAGATTACGTTTTTCCCAGCGCGTTGACGGGGATTTTTTTGCTGTTTATAATAAAGAAAAATCGGTCAGAAAGGCGGAAAAACCATGGAAGAAGAAAAGATTCAGCAATTTGCGTCAGATTTTTTTCGGGTGGAAGAAGAGATTGGCAGCGTGATCATCGGACAGAAAGAACTGGTCAGGAATGTGCTGACAGCAATGGTTGCGGGGGGCAACGTGCTGCTGGAAGGCATGCCGGGTCTGGGGAAAACACAGCTGGTCAAAGCCGTGGGGGACGCTGTTGACCTGCATTTTTCCAGAATCCAGTTCACACCGGACTTGATGCCTGCCGATGTAACGGGCACAACGGTCATGAACCGGGAAGAAAATGGCAATATGTCCTTTGTATTCCGCAAAGGTCCTATCTTTGCCAATCTGGTGCTGGCAGACGAAATCAACCGCGCCACACCAAAGACCCAGTCGGCACTGCTGGAAGCCATGCAGGAACATACGGTCACTGGCGGCAGTCAGACATACCGTCTGGAAGAACCGTTTTTTGTGCTGGCAACCCAGAACCCACTGGAAACAGAAGGCACATATCCGCTGCCGGAAGCCCAGATGGACCGTTTCCTGTTCAAGCTGGATGTAGCTTTCCCCAATAAAGAGGAACTGATGAAAATTGTTCTTTCCACCACCGACGGCAAAGTTCATCGGGCATCCAAGGTTATGGACGGCAAAAGACTCCTTCAGATGCGGGAAATTGCTCAGCAGGTGCCCGTGGCAGAACCCGTAGCGGAATACCTGATGGATTTGATTTTGAAAACCCATCCGGAAAATCCCGAAGCGCCGGAAGTGGTGCGGCAGTATGTGCGTTATGGGGCAAGCCCTCGTGGTGCCCAGGCAGTTTTGCAGGCGGCAAGAATCTTTGCACTGCTGGCAGGACGCTATCATGTGGCTTATGAGGATATCAAGCAGGCGGCAAAACCTGCCCTCAGACATCGTATTTTCCTGAACTTTGAAGGCATGGCAGAGGGAAAAACTCCCGACGAAATTATAGAGGCGTTGTATTGAAATGGAAACACTCAGGGAAGCACTGACAAAAGAATATTTGAAACGGCTGGAAGAAATGGCAATCCGCTTGAAACACCGCCTTTCCACAGACGGTTACAGCGGCGCCAGACGTTCCATGGCAAAAGGTAGTTCTCTGGAATTTTCTGATTACCGGGAATATGCTGCCGGGGACGATTTGCGGCGGGTAGACTGGAATGGTTTTGCCCGTTTTGGCAAACTGTATCTGAAGCTGTTTTTGGAGGAAAAACAGGCTTCTGTCCATGTATTTCTGGATTGCAGCCGTTCCATGGAACAGGATGGAAAATTTCTAGCGGCAAAGAAACTGGCGGCATCTTTTGCCTATGTAGGTCTTTGCGGCGGCGATCAGGTGCATCTCTTTGCCTTTGGGGATACTCTCCGGGCACAGAAGCGGAATCTGGCACAAAAGGGACGTTTCTTGGAAACCGTGGATTTTCTGGACAAACTGGAAGCAGTCGGGGGGACTGCGCCTTTGTCCGCAGCCATGGGATGCGGTCCTTTGCGGCGGGGCATTGCCGTTGTGATTTCCGATTTTATGACAGACAATGGCATCGAAGATACGGTGAAGCTGCTCCAGCAGAAAAAACAGGAGGTTTTGCTGGTACAGGTTCTTTCTAAGGAGGAGGAAGAACCGAAAGTTGGCGGCGCTGTTCGTCTGGTGGATGCGGAAACGGGAGAAACCAGAGATCTGGAGCTGAACGAAGCCATGGCAGCTGCGTACAAAAAAGCCCTCATGAAACAACGGGCAGCCCTCCGGGAATTTTGCAGCCGCAGGGATGCTGTTTTCGCTCACGTTTGTGAAGATGAAGACCTGTTAAGGGTGTTATACGAGATGATGAGATAGAACGGAATAAAAAAAGACTGTCTTTCCAGGGGGATTGGACAGTCTTTTTTTGAAATTTGGAAAAAGAAAAAGTGGAGCAAAGGGGTAGTTCTCTGGGGAAGAACAGAGGGTCAGTGGAGGAAATCTTACAAGAAAGAAGCGAAATTCTTATATTTTTCTGAAACATTGGCATTCCCCTTGCAATGAAAACTGTTTTTCGCTACAATAAAAACAGAAAGGATACCCATGCAGAAATTGCGTAGGATAGGGGGTTAGGAAATGAAGAACTTTTTCAGAGCAGCAAAAATCTGTTTGGCTGCCACTGCGGTTGTTTGTCTGGCAGCTTGCGGAACACCCGAAAATGCGGAGAATACAACGCAGACGGGAATGACTCCCGCAGAATATGCAACAGCGGCGCTCCAGAGCTTGGAAGAAGCGAGCAGTTATAAAGGCGCAGTCAATGTGGTTTCCAATATGCAAAGCAGCAGCGACAGCACAGAAGTGACGGTTTCCCAGATCAAGGAACCTTTCTGTATGCAGATCACAGAGACCCTGAACGCTGCAGGCGGACAGAGTTATTCCACACAGCGGTATCTGGAAGCGGAAGATACCAATGTGAATCTGTTTATGAATTATAACAACCAGTGGACAGAAATGTCTTTGGAAAAAGATGCGGCACTGGATTCCGTGCAGATTTATGATGTGCGGGAAAATATGATCACACTCCTGCAGCATACATCTGGCTGGCAGGAAACAGCAAGAGAAAACAAACAGGTGACACTGCAGGGCACATTGCCGGCAGCGGATGTATATGCCGTTGTGGAAGGCGGAAAACTGCTGCAGCTGGCTGGTATGAGCGGCATCGCGGAAAATTATTATGAAGGCGTGGCAGATGTTCCTGTGACCTTCGTATTCAAAGAAGATACAGGCGAAGCAGTATCCTGTCATATGGACCTGGGCAATGCATTGCAGACAGTGACAAACAATGTACTGAAAGAATTGCAGGCAGACAGCGCAGGCATCACCGTACAGGAATACGGCGTAACCATGGATATTTCTGATCTCAATGGTGTGCAGTCCATCGAAATTCCAACAGAAGCTCAGGGCGCCATCAATTATGAACAGGAAATCACCAGCATGAACGAAAGTGATGCGGCGTAAGAAAAAAAGATTTTCAACGGTTGTGTATGAAAAAACATACATGACCGTCTTTTTTTGGGGCAAAAATCCTGCAAAAATGCAAAAATCATGGATTTGGGCTATATTTTGCGGGGCAGATGCGCTATAATAGGAAAGATTTGAGTCAAAAAGAACAGAGAAAAGGAGAAAAACAAACATGATCGCAGCACAAGGTGTAAGCTTACAGTACGGCGGACGCGTACTGTTCAATGATGTGAACATCAACTTTACCAAAGGCAACTGCTACGGACTCATTGGTGCCAACGGTGCCGGCAAGTCTACATTTTTGAAAATACTGGCAGGGGAACTGGAACCCAACAAAGGTTCTGTATTCATCACCCCCGGCGAACGTATGGCAGTACTGAAACAGGATCACTTCATGTTCGACGAATTTGAGGTTGTGGAAACTGTTCTGTATGGTCACAAACGTCTTTATGACATTATGAAGGAAAAAGAAGCTCTTTATGCAAAAGAGGACTTTTCCGATGAAGACGGGATCAAGGTTTCCGAACTGGAAGGGGAATTTGCGGAACTGGATGGCTGGTCTGCCGAATCCAACGCAGAAATCCTGCTGAATGGTCTGGGTGTTACCAACGAATTCCATTATGTGAAAATGAAAGAATTGACAGGTACCCAGAAGGTGAAAGTCCTGCTGGCACAGGCTCTGTTCGGCAATCCTGACATCCTGCTGCTGGACGAACCTACCAACCATCTGGATCTGCACGCCATCAAATGGCTGGAAAACTTCCTGATGGACTTTGAAAATACCGTGATTGTCGTATCCCACGACAGACATTTCCTGAATAAAATCTGTACCAACATCGCCGACATCGACTATGGCAAAATCACCATGTTCGTTGGTAACTACGATTTCTGGTACAGCTATACACAGATGACACAGCGTCAGCTGAAAGACCAGAACAAGCGCGTGGAACAGAAAATCAAAGAATTGCAGGAATTCATCCAGCGTTTCAGCGCCAACGCTTCCAAAGCAAAACAGGCAACCAGCCGTAAAAAACTGCTGGATAACCTGCAGATGGATACCATCAAACCTTCTTCCAGAAGATATCCCTTCTGCAGCTTCAAACAGGACAGAGAAGTGGGCAATGACGTACTGCTGGTAGAAGGTCTGTCCAAGACCATTGACGGCAAAAAAGTGCTGGATAACGTAAGCTTTATGATTCGTCCTAATGACAAAGTTGCTTTCGTAGGGAAAGACGAAATCGCAAGAACGACACTGTTCCGTATCCTCATGGGTGAGCTGGAACCCGATGAAGGTACTTTCAAATGGGGCATCACCACAAAGACAGCTTACTTCCCCAAAGACAATGCGGAATACTTCGACGGCTGCCATGATTCTTTGATTGAATGGCTGCGTCCTTTCGCAAAAGAAGGGGAACAGTATGACGCGGACATCCGTGGCTGGCTGGGCAGAATGCTCTTCAGCGGCGAAGAAGCCCTGAAAGAAGCAAACGTGCTTTCCGGTGGGGAAAGAGTACGCTGTATGCTGTGTAAAATGATGATGAGCGGCGCAAACGTTATGATTCTGGATGAACCCACCAACCACCTGGATCTGGAATCCATCACTGCACTGAACGAAGGTCTCATGGATTACAAAGGCACATTGCTGTTCGATTCCCATGACCATCAGTTCACACAGACCATTGCAAACAGAATCATCGAGATTCTGCCTGGCGGCATCATCGACAGACAGATGACCTTTGACGAATATATTGAAAGTGAAGAAATCGACGCAATCAGAGAAAAAATGACCGGGGAGGCGTAATCAGAATGATTAACGGAAAAATCGATTTGAGAAGCGACACCGTAACGGTGCCCACCGAGGAAATGCGGAAAGCCATGTATGAAGCTGTGGTAGGCGATGACGTTTATGGCGATGACCAGACTGTAAATGAACTGGAAGCGCTGGCAGCGGAAATCATGGGCAAGGAAGCTGGTCTGTTTGTACCCAGCGGCGTGATGAGCAATCAGCTGGCACTGTTTACCCATGTGGACCGTGGGGAAGAAGTGATTCTGCCTGATAACTGCCATATCGTAGCCCATGAAGCAGGGGCGGCTGCCATCATCGCAGGTGCACAGCTGCGTACGGTACAGAATGTGGGTGGGGAAATGCCCCTGGATATCATCGAAAAATATATCCGCAAAGACCCTGACGACATCCATCAGCCCAAAACAGCACTGATTACCTATGAAAACGCTGATTCCGACGGTCAGGTAAGAAGTCTGGAATACATGAAGAACGTAAGAAAACTGTCTGATAAATACCACCTGCCTATCCATCTGGACGGCGCACGTATTTTCAACGCAGCTACCGTTCTGGGTGTAGAAGCAAAAGAAATCGCACAGTATGCGGACAGCGTTTCCGTTTGCCTGTCTAAAGGTCTGTGCGCACCTGTAGGCTCTGTACTGGTAGGCAGTAAGGAATTCATTGCTGTTGCCAGAAGAAAACGTAAAATCATCGGCGGCGGTATGCGTCAGGTAGGTATTCTTGCGGCAGCAGGCAAAATTGCCCTGAATGTCATGTCTAAACGCCTGCAGGAAGACCATGACAATGCAAAATACATGGCAGAAGCTCTCTGCGGTGTGAAAGGTCTGGAAGTTTATAAGGAAAGACAGCAGATCAATATGGTATTTTTCCGTTTGAAAGATTATCCTCTGTCCTCCGCGGAACTGGTTGACTATATGGCAAAACATGATGTTATCATCAACGGTGAAGATAACGGCATCATGCGTTTTGCAACTCATAAATATGTTACAAGAGAAGAAATCGACAAAGTGGTCGATCTGATGAAACAGGTATAAGACTTATGGCGAAGATATTTATTGTACTGGCTTTGGGGTTTGTGGTAGGTTTCCGCGGCATCCTCAAAGAAAAAGGACTGAAGATCAACGCCAAACTGCAAACTGTTTGGCTGATGCTGCTCATATTCTGTATGGGCGTCAGCATCGGCAGAAATGGTGACATCATACAGGCTTTGCCGTCTTTAGGCGGCAAGGCTTTGTTGTATGCGGTTTTGGCGGTGATTGGCTCCATTGTGGTGGTGTATCTGCTGACAAAGGTGTTTTTGCGGAAGGGGGCAAATGAATGAGCAAAGCCATTCTCATTGCCCTTGTGCTGGGCATCGGCGCAGGTGTCGTCATGCCGGAGGGCGTCAGCGGCTTTCTGGATACGGCATCTTCTTATATGCTGCTGATCCTGCTTTTTTCCGTGGGCATTGATATGGGCGTGAATCGGGAAGTATTCGGGCAGATTCGCCGGATGGGTCTGCGGATACTGGTGATTCCTCTGGGGGTCATTCTGGGCTCTCTGGCAGGGGGCGCAGTCTGTGCGATGATTCTGCGTATGGATGTAAAGGAAGGGCTTGCCATCACTTCCGGTCTGGGGTGGTACAGCCTGTCCGGTATCCTCATGACAGAGGCAGGCAATCCCATTGGCGGTACCATTTCCTTCCTGTCCAATGTGTTCCGGGAAGTGCTGACCTTTCTGCTGGTGCCTGTGCTGGCTGGCAGAAACGTCTATACAGCCATTGCTCCTGCAGGCGCAACGGCTATGGATACCACATTGCCCCTGTTGAGTAAGTATACAGACAGTAAGACAGCCATACTGGCTTTCGTCAGCGGTGTCATCTGCACATTGGCAATGCCGGCGCTGGTTCCGCTGTTCTGTTAAAAAATTGAAAAAAAGTGTTGACAAAGTTCTGGTTTTGTATTATGATATCCAAGTCAGCTGAAAACAGCAAGACACAAAACCAGATATGCGGATGTGGCGGAATTGGCAGACGCGCTAGATTCAGGTTCTAGTGG
>ENA-UONQ01000265-UONQ01000265.1-human-gut-metagenome-genome-assembly--contig:-CS26-NODE-265-length-74746-cov-6.615603_pt1 | contig 74746 bp, 68 predicted proteins | sample MGYA00242460_ERZ724007 | MGnify/ENA metagenome assembly ERZ724007
TATCGCAGCAGCTCTCGATCAGTTCCCTGTCGTGGGTGATCACGAGAATGGTTCTGCCGTTCCGCGCTTCGCTTTTCAACCTTTCCGCGATCAGGCGCATATTCTGCCCATCAAGGCCGCTGGTGGGCTCATCGAGTATCAATATCCCGCGGCCGGAAAAGATGGCGCAGGCAATGGCAAGCCGCTGCTTCTGCCCGCCGGACAAAGCGGACGGGTGCGCGTCCCTGTACTCGTAAAGTCCAAGCTCGTTGAGCAGGTTCCTTGCATGGCTCTTGCTTTCTTCTGTCAATTCGGTATTCAGCAGCAGCTCCTCCGCCACGCTTGCCGTAAAAAACTGTGTTGACGTGTCGTTGCCGCAGTAATAGGTCTCCCTGCGCCGGACTGCCGCTCTTGCTTTTTTCCCATCTATCAGGATATGTCCCCTTGTCTGCTTCGCCAGCCCGCAGAGGATCTGCGCAAGGGTGGTTTTCCCCGCGCCGTTTTGCCCCGTTATGGCGGTCACGCCGCCCTCTGGAAAGGACAGCGAAATATCCTCAAAAATAACTTCCTTGCGTATTCTTTTCGAGAGCCCTGCTGTCTTCAAGACGGCAGGGCTTTCGTCCAATACGGAGGGAGCGGGAAGGCTCTTTCCCTCGTGCGGAGAGCGCAGACCCATGCCTAAGACGTCTGTTTCCGGAAGAAGAAGTAAGTCCCGTGGCGCATACTCAGCCGCTATTCTGCCGTCCCGCAGATATAAAAATCGGTCTGCGATTCTCATCAGCCAGTCGATCCGATGCTCCGCGATGAGCAGGGTAAAGCCCTGCTCCTTGAGCTGCCGAAGGGTCTGCGCAAGCTGCCGCGTCCCGGCGGCATCGAGGTTGGCCGTCGGCTCGTCGCACACAAAGACCTTTGGCTTCATGGCATATACGGACGCAATGGCCGCCCGCTGCTTTTCTCCGCTTGAGAGGATGTCAACTGCCCTGTCTTTCAAATGGGACAGCTTCAATGCCTCTATGGCGGCGTCCGTCCTCTCCCGTATCTCCCGGGCGGACAGGCCGTAATTCTCGCAGGGAAAGGCTACCTCTCCGGCAAGCTCAGAGGAAAAGAACTGGCTTTTGGGGTCCTGAAAAACACTTCCCACCAAACGCCCGATCTCCCATGTGGAAAGCCTTGATATGTCCTTGCCGTCTATCCTCACGCTCCCGCTGAAAACTCCGGGATAGTAGGACGGCGCAAGCCCGTTGACAAGCCTTGTCACGGTGGTCTTTCCGCAGCCGGAAAGTCCCGTCAGCACGACGCATTCGCCGCTTTTTACCGAAAGGAAAATGTCCTGCACGCCTCTGTCTGAGTTTTCGTATTGGAAAGAGGCGCGTGTCAGCTCGATCATGCCATGCTCCTTTCCAAAACCAAATAGGAAGCCGTGACTATCGCACATGCGGCTGCCGCGATGTGATCCCGCGCCCCGATCCTTTTCTCATAATAGCTGCCGCGCACGCCCGGACGCTCCGCGCCCCTTGCAACGGCGGAAACGGAAAGCTGATCGGCAAGCTGCAATACCCGGAGAAGAAACGGAACCAGCACATACTCCATGCTCTGCACGGGATGCGCGAGCAGCTGCCCCGCCGCGGTCAGCCCCCGGTTTTTCATGGACCTGCCTACGCCTTTCAGCTCCGTTCGCATGGTGGGGAAGAAGCGAAAGACCACAAGAAGCCCGAGAATGAACGGGGTAGGCATACGGAGGCGGGATAAAAACGCGGAGAGCATTCCCGGCGGCGTGGTGATCAGATCCCATGACACCAGAAAGATCGGTGACAGATTCCAGAACATCAGAACATAGAATTCCGAAAAGACCGGCATGTGCAGCCCGTGGAAGCGGATGCCGTAGAGCAGCAGCGCCAGCAGTAGATAAAAGCAGCCATAGGACGCGGCAAGGCGGAAGTTCCGCTGTAAGACGAGATAAAGAAGCGCCCCGCCGGTCAGGATGCAGGTGAGCATCACATTCCCGCCGATCGTTACTCCGGCAAAGACGCACAGCAGCGCCCACAGCTTGACCGGCACCGCAAAGGATGCGTCCGCTCTCATAGAACGCCGGCCTTCTGAAAATGCCTGCGGATCAGCCGACTGCCCACCATGCAGCCTAAAAAGCCCATCAGCGTCGTGAACAGCAGAATAAAGGCCAGCCAGCCGGGAGAGGTGTAGTAACGCACATAGGAATCGATGTAGCTCTGCTCCATGCCGCTTGCCAGCGCAAAATCGTAGTAGGTGTCCCAGAAGAACCAGATGGGGAGCAGATTGACCCCGTTGTATAAAAGGCTCGCCGCCGTCCAGGCGGCGGTCTGCCGTTTCGGTTTTTGGCAGGAGCCTTCCTTCCAGAGGATCGCCTCGCAGAGGATCCCCACGAGAACGTAATAAGGAAGCAAAAACCAGTTGCCCATCAGCAGGAAAATCACCCCGAGGATCGTCATATAGATCAGCGTCACAAACCGCTTTCCGATCCGGCTGACCATGAGCATATAGACCGGCGCGCAGAGGAACATGGTGATCCCCACCGACAGCACCATGCTGACAAAGTCGTTGGCCATGCAGACCATATTGACGACGAGCTGGATCACGATCAGCACTGCGGAGAGCAATACCGTTGTAATAACATCCTTAACCGTCCACTTTTTCTTTTTGTCCATAACTCCATTCCTCCGTTTTCTGTTAATTTATACTACTGTTAAGAATCCGAGCATCCACGCAGATATAATTTGCAATGCAAATAAAACAATCGTAAGTACCGATGCTCTGGTTTTTCTCTTTACGGCATGGCTGATTCCCGTGAAAAACCCGCAGATGGCCGCTGCAATTCCTACACCTGCTACTATGTTCAGCTCCGTCGAAATAATTGTGTAAAGAGAAAACCAATGAAGCATTCCGACAATCCCCGCCGCACCAAGAATGAGCCCACATATGGGAAGTATAATCCTTTGCCATTGAAAAGAGCTGCGTTTGCAAACGATCTTTGAGCCCAATACAATCAGAATGGCAAGCCACAGAACCGTCAGCAGGATATAACTTCCCAATGACAGAAAGCTGCCGGCAAAGCCGTTTAGAGGTCCCGCGGGAACATAGTCATGCGCCAGTCGGAACGTCATGCTCGTCACCCTACCGTCCGATACAGAGAAAGCAAGGCTTCTTTCCTCCGGGATCGCCTCGGCACAGTAGAACTGATATTCTCCCACAGGCTCGTACAGTAAAACCTTATAGGAAAGGGGCGTTTTCAGCCGGAGATTTTCTTCTCCCTCTTTTGAGATTTGGATTATTTGCATTCGCGCCTGTATCTTGCCTGCATATGACCATGCGGATCGTGCCGGAAGATAGTCGCCAAATAGCATAGAGAAGTCACGTGACCCTACTTCCTGCTTCGGCGGTTGCGCATCCTGCTCGATGACCGCCTCCATGATGGCGGAGCAGTAATCCGTTTCCATCACATTGGTCAGGATTAGGATTGCACGTTCAGCTTCCGGTTCCACCCAAAACTGCGTCTTGAAGCCATAGGTTCCACCCTCATGCCCGAGTATTCCGGGATGATTCGCATACTGCCAGAAGCCATGAGAAAGTCCGGCGTTTGCCCCATAGGAACACCATGTCTCTTTAAACAACCGCTCCTTTGTTTCCGGGCTTTTGAAGAGTCGTGTCTCCTCTCCTGGCGCTTTTGCCAGCCACTCGGCAAACAGAAGCAGGTCTGCGGCTGTGCCATTCATGGCTCCTGCAGGATACATGCGGAGGTGCATCTCATCCTCCCGCCGAAATCCTTTTCCGGTATAAGAATAACCCTTCGCCTTGTGATCAAGGAGTCCATCCACATCCATCCAAAAGGGACCGACAGAGGTATGCGTCATACCCAGAGGCAAAAGAATATGTTCTTTGATATAATCCTTATAGCTTTGGCCGCTGGCTTCCTCCACGATCAACGCTGCAAGTGCCGCGCCGTAATTGGAATAGGCGCTGACGGTTCCCGGCGGATAGACCTGCTTGGGCTGGTGCGCAGATAGTACTTCTTTGAAGGGGATTTCCTCACTCGCGCTGTAATAGCGCAAATCCAACAATTCTTCCTCAAATCCTGCCGTATGGTTCATCAGGTGGAGTAAAGTAACCGGCTCAGCGAATCGCAGATTTTTCAAAAAGCCGTCCGGCAGATAGGTGCGGATATCCGTTTCCAGATCGATTTTCCTATCCTCAACAAGCTGCATCACGCTGACCCACACAAAGGTCTTTGATATGGAACCCCATTCAAAAACCGTGGTTTCCGGGTCGATGGCCGTATTGTTCTCTAAATCAGCAAAGCCATACCCCTTCGCAAATACCGTATTGTCATGCTCCGAAATTACGACACACGCGCCTGGAACCGTTTTGCCAATATATTTTTCGGAAACAGCGTTTGCGCTTGCCTCATATGCGTCCGGTGTACCGGATGCATATGCAGAAGGGGCGAGGAACGCAATCATAATCAGCGCCGCAAGAAAGCATTGGAGGGTCTTGTATCTCATCAGTCTTTCCATAGGGTCATTACTCTATCGTCAGTCTAAAATCACAGCAGTCTCCGCCCTGTCCGAGCGTCTTTGTCCGTCCCCATTTGAGCTTTGGATGCATATGCCCGTAGGCCTCGTCATCCGCGCGGCAAAAGCCGGCCACAATCTCCGGGCAGCCGTATTTCACACAGGTGTCCTGATAGGGGCAGGCCAGCATGTCGAAGCACATTTCCTCTTGCTCCGTTCGTATCCAATTAGCCCGAAAACCGCAGTCCTCTCCAAAGGAGCTTTTTGTCATTTTGGCAAAGAACCTCGGCATCAGCTTATACAGACCCGGTATTCTCATTGCCCCTCGAATTTTTGCACCAGCGCCCGCTGCCCGCTTTTCATAATATCTATTCAGAAAAGCCGCCGCTTCCTCACGGGAGATTCCATTCCCCGTCATGGCGTCAAAGGCGGCGATGGCAGGATAGATGCGTTTTCTCGTATGCATATACATCTTTTTCGGCTCGTCGGCGTTTTCATCCACGATTTCCGCATAACGCCTCCATGCATCTTCTATGATCGCGTCTGTCTTTTCCACGCCATACTGTTTTTCCATTGCAGGTACCGCTCCGGTCAAGTATCTTTTGTCTAACCTTCTATCCATGTGCTTTCCCGCCTTTCAGCGTCCAGCCGATTGCCTGGCTGCGCATTCCCACAAAGCGCCTGTACAGGCCGTCTTCGCGCATCAGCTCCTTATGGTTTCCGCGTTGAATGATTCTGCCGTTCTCCAGCACGATGATTTGATCTGCCATGCGCACGGTGGACAGACGGTGGGCAATCATCAGGATCGTTTTGCCTTTTGTCAGCTCCCGGATGGCCTTTTGCAGCTCCTGCTCGTTTTCGGGATCCACGCTGGCTGTGGCTTCATCCAAAATGACGATGGGTGCGTCCTTCAGAATTGCCCTTGCAATGGAGATTCGCTGCTTTTCCCCGCCGGAGAGGCTGGAGCCTCCTTCGCCGATCTTTGTCTGATAGCCATCGGGCAGCGTCATGATAAAGTCATGGCAGCAGGCTTTCTTTGCGACTGCTATGATTTCATCCTCGCTTGCGTCCGGTCTGCCAAACCGGATATTGTTCTCGACGGTGTCCTCAAAGAGATACACATTCTGAAATACGATGGCGAAATTCTTTAGAAGGCTGCCGCTGGTATATTCCCGCACATCCCGGCCGCCGAGCGTGATCTGTCCTTCCTTCACATCCCAGAAACGGGCAATCAGACCGACCAGCGTGGTTTTTCCGGCGCCGGAGGGACCAACAATGGCGCAGGAGCTTCCCTGGGGTACGCTTAAGCTGATTTGATGTAATACCTCCTTTTCCCCGTATCCAAAGGACATATTCTTCACTTCAATATTGAAATTTTCCGGCACAAGATCAGCCCCGTTTTCGTCCAGGGATGGAATGTCCATGATGTTATCCAGCCGGTCCAGGGAAGCCTCCACCGCGCGGGCAATGGAGGACATACTGCCCGCCACCTCCACGGCGGCATAGATCATGAAGCTGGACACGAGAAGCAGCAGGCACTTCTCCGGCGTGATGCTTCCTCCTGCCAAAAGATAGGGCGCAAAAACCAGAATAGCCGCCCGTGCGAGCTTGAACACCGTCTGATAGAGCGCCGTCATTTTGGAAAACGCCTTTTCAAGCACGATATTTGCCTCTTTGCTTTCCTCGATTGCGGTGTCAACTGCTTTTCCGGTGCGCTCCGCCAGCCCAAACGCCTTGACTACGCCCATACCCTGCACATATTCCAAAACGGCAGTGACCAGACCAGCCTGGGCGGCCTGACGGCGGGGCGCGTATTTCCTGCCGACCTTGCCGATAAGCGAATAAACAATGAGCGCCACAGCAAGCCCGGCCAAAGAGATCAGCCCGATCCGCCACTCATAGATCATAAGCCAAACGCCAATCACGATGGCGTGGATAAACCCGCCAGCCACATTTTCCATAATGGTAACGGATAACTGCTCCAGATCACCAAGTGTGGTCGTCACCGCCGCAGTGATATCACCGAGCCTGTTTTCATTGAAATAACCCATAGGAGCCTTTTTCAGGCGTTCGCCGATCTCCATGCGTTTTTCCGACCCAAACGCGAAGCTGCCAAGAGTTCTGGCATTGGCAGAAAGATTGACAAATACAATTCGCCCTACAATGGAAACAATCATGATGCCAAGCGAAATCCAGATCGTGCTTTCAGGCATAACATCGCCGGAAAGCTGCTTCAGGATTCCTGTGAGCACCGTTAGAATGGCCATGATTGGGATCATCTCAAAGAACGAGCTGACAAGGTATGCAAGAAAAGAGCGGATAAGACGCTTCTTCTGTAAGCCCGAGAACAACAAAAGTCTTTGAAACAACCTTATCATCACGCCACCTCCTCTGCGGTATCCTTGCCCTGCATATGGGCTTTCCACAATTCCTTGTATAGATTGCTTGTTTCAAGAAGCTCCTCATGGGTTCCTTCCGCAGCGACATTTCCTTTATCCACGACAAGGATCTTGTCTGCTTTTGTAATGGTAGACAGCCGATGCGCAATGACGATTAAAGTTTTTCCTGCTACAAGCCCTGCGATGGATGCTTGAATAACGGCCTCATTTTCAGGATCGGTAAATGCCGTGGCTTCATCCAGCACCACGATTGGGCTGTTCTTTAGGATTGCCCTTGCAATGGCGATACGCTGCCTTTCTCCGCCGGAGAGGTGGCTTCCCGCATCGCCCGCCAGCGTATCATAGCCCTCCGGCAGAGCGGCGATGAAATCGTGACAGCTCGCTTTTTTTGCCGCTGCTTCGATTTCTGCGTCTGTGGCCTCCGGTTTTCCGATGCGAATGTTTTCCCGGATAGACAGATGGAACAGGAAGTTATCCTGTGATACATATGAGACAAGCTCCATTATCTGAGGGAGAGGAATGTTCCGCACGTCCACGCCGCCAATACGGACGCAGCCGCTCTCCGCCTCCCAGAAGGAGGCGATGAGCCGCGCAATGGTAGATTTACCGGAGCCGGAGGGACCCACAATGGCCGTCATACCGTTTTTTGCGCAGGCAAAGGAAATTCCATGCAAAACCTCCGTCTCTTTGTATCGGAAGGTAACATGATCAAAGGATACATCGGCGTCTGCAAGGATAGCTCTCTCGGTCGGCCGCACAAGCTCCGGCTCATCCAGAAGATTCCCTACCTCTTTTACGGTGGAATCCACCATGGCCAGGCTGTCGGTGTACTGCAATGCCTGAATCAGTGGTTTTACGAGTCCAAGGGCGAGAATGATGCAGGTAATCAGCGTACCCGCTTCGACTCTTCCGTTTATAAAGAGCCAGCTCCCCAAGGGCAGCACGCCCACAAGCGTTGCCGTCAGGATGGAAAGCCCCATCACATAGTAGCCGTTGGTTTGCTTGAACCAGGTCACTTTGGCGGTCTCGTTTTCCGCCACGGCGTCGGCGTATTTTTTATATGAGCGTTCACCCTGATTGAACGTCTTCACCACTTCGATGCCGCCGATGTATTCCACCGTTGCGGCATCCATGTTTTTCCCGGCGGCAAGTACTCTGGCATATCTATTCTCGTAATCCTTCATCATTCCCATATAGCAGAAGGCGCCCACCGGAATCGTCACAAGAGAGATCAGCGCGAGTCTCCAATCAAGGCTAAAGAGGTATACGAGCATTAGAATTGGGATCAGGATGTTGGCAGTGAGCTCCGGTACCATATGCGCCAGCGGAAGCTCCAGCTTTTCCACGGTATCCACGATGATCGTTTTGAATTTCCCGGACGGCGTATCAAGGATCGTTCCCATGGGGACACGGGAGAGCTTCTCTGTTATCGCCATACGGATATTCCGCAGAATGATAAAGGCAGACTCATGGCTTTTCATTGTAGAAAAAGTTCCGAACCACACCTGCCCGAGATAGCCCGCAAGGGCGATCAATGCCAGAAACGCCAACTTGCTGAAAGCATAGTCTTCGTGGCAGATCATAATGATCCCGCGGGACACCGCGATATAGGGGATCATGCCGCAAAGCGCCCCCAAAACCGCAAGTATGACGGAGCCGATCAGTTTCCCTTTGCACGGCTTCGCAAAATCCATCAGAATCGTCATCGCCGAGTTTTCTTTTCCCGCCATCATTCCTCACCTCGTAAAAGTCTCACAATCTTTTCTTTCTGTCCACTGGAAAGATCCTCCACGATTTCTCCGCCCTGAATGAACAGTATTCTTGTGCAAATCCGCATCATAAACTCAATATCATGTGTGATGATCAAAAGCACCTTGCCTTGTGTCGCAAGGCTTCGTGTCAAGATGCCGACCTCTTCCATGCTTTTCAGATCCAGTCCGCTGGTAGGTTCATCGAACACCAGCAGCTCCTTTCCGCAGATATCGCTCACCACAACCGCAAGGCGCTGCATCTGCCCGCCGGAAAGAGACAAGGGATGCCGTTCCTTATACGCCAGCAGATCCACCTTTTCTAATGTGCGGTCAATCTCGTCTTTGTTCGGAGCTTTTATGCCAAGCGCGCATTCCGCCGCCACGCTGTCGGTAAAGAGCTGGTGCCCCACATCCTGCATGACCATGTATGCCTTTTTCCGTCTCAACCGCCGGCTCATCGGTTTTCCAGCCCACAAAACAGTACCGGAGCCATTCTTTTGCAATCCGCAGAGCATTCTGGCGAGGGTCGATTTCCCGGCGCCGTTGACGCCCGCAATGGCGATGATTTCTCCGCGGCTTGCCTGAAAAGAGAGATTATTCAATACATTCCGGCCGCCGAGACGGACGCTGATTTTCTGAGCGGAAAGCAATCCATCGGCAGCGATTGTTTTCACACCACCCGATTCGGATACCGACAGATCTCTGACACGCAGACCCATTCTGCGAATATCTGCTTCAGGCAGCGCCTTGAACGCTGAAGCCTCCATGTCCGATGCAATCCGGCCATCCTGCATATAAACGACGCGATCCACAATGTCCATCAGATACCAGATGCGGTGCTCTGCGATCAGAATGGTCTTTCCTGATATTTTCGCCCGTTGGATCAAATCAGCCAATTCTCCGATGGCCTTCATGTCGAGATTCGATGATGGCTCGTCAAACACAAGGACATCAGGAGCCGAAGCATACACGCTGGAAAACGCGATTTTCTGCTTCTCGCCGCCGGACAGTTCAAAGATATTTCGACCCCGGATCTCGCTAAGATGCAGCTCCTCCGTAAGTTCATCTAATCGGGAGCGCAGAGCCTCTCGCGGAATGTCCCGATTTTCAAGCCCAAACACGATCTCGCTGTCCGTATCCGTATTGAAAAACTGCGTTCGAGGATTCTGAAAAACCGTCCCTACCGCATCCGATAGCGCAGCAATCTCTGTCTCCCGGGTATCCATACCGTTTACGTTCACCTGCCCCGAAAGATTGCCGTGGAAGAAATGGGGAATCAGTCCGTTTGCGAGCCGTGTAACCGTTGTTTTTCCACACCCGGACGGCCCGCAAAGCAGCACGCATTCGCCGGGCCGAACAACAAGGTTCAAATCAAGGACTCCGCCGTTCCCGCTTTCAGCGTATGTAAAAGAGACATTTTGAAACGATATCATAATCAAAACACCCCTTTCATGCCCGCGTATATCATGCCGGCAACGACCGCCGCGTAAGCAATTACCACCAGCAAATCAGCAAACGAAAACGCGATTTTCTCTATACAGCTTCTTTCACCTGTGTGCTCGATACCTCTTGTAATCGCAGCCTGCGTAATCTCGTCCGAAATTCTGGAAGCAGAAACAAGCAGGGGAACATAGACATGCTCCATCGTCTGTATAGGATGGCTAATCAGCCCAGCCGCGGACGCTGATATCCCTCGCAGCGCCATGGCATCCCGTATGGAGGCCCACTCTTCTCTCATGGTCGGGAAATAACGGAGCGTAACGGCAAGAGCGATCGTGAGTCCCTTCGACAATCGGAGCTTTGTGATCGCCGCAAGAAATTTACTTACGCTTGTCGTTGCAATCAGAAAGCTGCCCAGCATAAAACAGGGAAGAAGCTTGCGGATATACACTGCAAACATATAGACGATTCCGCCGAAAGTCACGGGCAGCCTCGGTACGATAAAAAGCTGGATCAGCAGAAGCGCGAGAAAAAATGCTGCGTATTTCAGCATCCTTTTCAGATTGCCGGAAACGCTCAGAAGTACAAGCGGAATCCCCGCAAGCACACACTCCACCGCGATGCTTTTATTCATAAAAACGGAAACGCTTGTGACTGCGAGAATCAGAATCTTCGTCCGTGGGTCGAGTCTCATTTATACGACCCCTGCTTTTTCAAAGTGCTTTTTCATAAGCTTCTTTCCAATCAGTCCGCCGATGATCGCGCAGACGATCGTCCCGATAATCATTGCGGGGATCGCCCACCAGGTAGCCCCGATCGAATGAATCACTCCTTCAAAGGAGGCGAAGTCGCCTTTATTCTTCATAAAAGCATCAAACTGTGCGGGCATGACAACCATTGGAATATACGCCCCCATCGGCGCAAGCGCCATGACACAGTAGGCAAGCAGGTTTTTCTTAAAGGATCTGAAATCAGCGGAAGCGCAGATAAAATCCGCGATCACGCCGAAAACCAGGAAGAATACGGACATCATCCAGAACATTCCCGTAATAAACAGCAAAATCGCCGCGATTACACCGAGAATGGAGAGGGCTCCCTTCTTCGGTATTTTTGCCACATAGAGCATGAAAACTGTCCCCGTAAAGAGCGCCACGATCATTGGCATAAACGGGAAAGTGACCGGCGTCATCTGCGCAACACCGCCAATCACAAACGCCACCACAGCATAGATGAGCGAAAAGATGCCCACTGATATAAAGTCCCTTGTTTCCAGCTTCTTCGAATCTGTTTTTAGCATAATAAACGACCTCCAATTTTTATATTGTTCAGTTAGAGTACGCTAACTCGCGTGTAAAAAATTAAAGTGCTTGTGTGATTGTGCATTATTCCAGCCGGAGCACGCCTTTCCAGCCAGAGTTGAAAAACTTTGCAAGCTCCTCAATATACCGCATAGCTTCTTCTTTGGGCATATCATGGGCAATCGTCTCACATACCGCCGTAAAATAGGCGCTGGTAATCATGTGGTGAAGCTGCTTTGTCATTTTCCCGGAGAGCTTTCCTCCTTTGCGGAGAAGCGCGTAGTATTCCTCTGAGCACTCTACCTCCAGTTCCACAAGCTCCTCCAAAAAATTTGCATAGCGCGTACCTTCCGCCCGGCAGAGGATCAGCTTAAAGGCATCAAAATGGGCGTACATATATTCCACAAAGACGCGCAAATACTCAGTGGACAGCTTCAGGCTGTCCTTCGTCTTTTCCTCGGAGACAAGATCGAAATGGGCGGCCTGTGCGGCTTTGAACTGCTCCAGCAGTCCCTTTGCTGCCTCGCCCACAAGATCTTCAAAAAGCGCGGCCTTATCCGGGTAATAGCCGTAGAAGGCGCCTTTCGTGAAGCCCGCCTCTGCGACGATTTTATTCAGAGATGCGTCCTTAAAACCTTTTTCCAGGAATTCTTTTTTCCCAACTTCGAGGATCTTCATTTGAGTCTCTGTATGTTCCATTGGTGCCTCCTGATATACTGGTGATATATACTGCTGGTATATTATAACCGCACTGAAGGAATCTGTCAAGGGGGTTCGCGTGTGTTCCATTCAGCTCATTCCGCGTATCGTCCGATCATAGAACGGCGCATGGATACCCCAAATCTTCTTTTTCATACACTTCCGATCACCGCTTTAGCGACCAGTGACCCCCTCCATCAATTCCCTTGGGGAAATGTTTCTGATCTGCTCCGGCGGGATGCGCGCCGGATATCTGCCCTTTTCCAGAATATCGGTCAGGTACTGATTATCCAGGATCATATCGTCCCGAATGAGCTGCCAATTCGCTTTTTTCCTGTAAAGAATCTTGAAAATCAGAAAATTCACCGCCGGCCCTATGACCGGCGTCTGCACGCCAAAGCTCTCCGTATGGCGAAAGCGGCAGCCCGTATCGGTCCGCTCTCCCTCAAATGAGATGACGGCAGTTTTTTTATCGCTCTCGAAGGCAAAGGAAAAATGATCCCTGTCCCTTTCCGCCCGAATGATCGTGCCGGTGACGTCATAATCCATGCCCATGACGATTTCATGAAAGCGCACTTTATCTCCGGCTTGAATGCCGCCGCTGAGCAGTTCGCATTCCAAATGCAGCGGACTCCACTTGACGAACTCCTCCTCAAAATGGTCCACCCACCACTCCAGCTTTTCAAAAGGGGCGGCGATCTCTGTTGTTTCGGTCAATGTTACCATATGCTTTTCTCCTTCATCGTGCTTTTTCTCCTTCATCCGCGTCTTTTCCCTGTTTGTGTCCATATATGTCCCGTGCCGGCACGCCGTAAAGCCTATGCTGCACAGGGAGCCCGTAATCATCCACGCCACAAAGCGATAGATGTCGCGCCAATCCCCGCCCGGCAAGCGCCGAAGCCGTTTATCGGGGCTTCCCCTCCTTTTCTTTGTTCAACCTCCAGGTTTCTGCCGTCTCGCTTTTAGTTAGCGCATTCTAACTAATTGGCAGAAGAAACGGCAGCCTATTTTATGAGTAGTCTGCCTTGAATCCGCCTTGGTCAGACACCGGCCTTGGCTATCCCAACGCCACATCCAGCGTCAGCATGACGCTAAAGCCCGCGGCAAAGAAAACCGTGCCGATGTTGGAGTGCTTTCCTTGTGACATCTCTGGGATCAGCTCCTCCACCACCACATAGAGCATGGCGCCCGCCGCAAAGCTCAGAAAATACGGCAGCGCCGGGATCACCAGCTGCGCCGCAAGAATCGTCAGCACTGCTCCGATAGGCTCCACCACGCCGGAGAGCACGCCGCCGAGAAATGCCTTGCCCTTGCGTTCCCCCTCCGCCCGGAGCGGCATGGAGATGATCGCTCCCTCGGGAAAATTCTGAATGGCGATGCCAAGGGACAGGACAAGCGCGCTTGCCGCCGTGATCTGTGCGTTCCCCGCGAGGAAGCCCGCGTACATCACGCCCACCGCCATGCCCTCCGGGATGTTATGCAGTGTCACCGCCAGCACCATCATCGTGGTGCGGCCGAGCCTGCTTTTCGGTCCCTCCGCCTGATTGCTTCCCACATGAAGGTGAGGAATCAGATGGTCGAGCAGGAGCAAAAACAGCACGCCGACCCAAAAGCCGATAAAGGCCGGAAGGAAGGACAGCTTGCCCATGCCCTCCGACTGCTCAATGGCGGGGATCAGCAGACTCCATATCGACGCCGCCACCATCACACCGGCGGCAAAGCCCGCAAGGGCGCGCTGTACCAGATCGCCAAGGGATTTTTTCATGAAGAACACGCAGGCCGAGCCCAGTGCTGTTCCCAGGAAAGGGATCATGATTCCAATAAAGGTTTCCATTCGTCTCACCGCCTTTGCGTTGCAGTATTATTTGTTTCTTCTGAATCCCGCCTCGTCCCGGTATTCGGGATGTTCCTTTAAGTATGGGTCTTTATCGCCGCAGATGGCATAGTCGCATCGGCAGCCATCCACGCAGGTAGTCGTCCGCACCAGCCTTGCGTGGAGCAGCTCCATGGACGCATAGTCCACATTGCACAGGGCAGGCATGATATCGGTAAGGCCGTGCCGGATAGCAAACTCCGCTGCCGGGCACGATGTAAATTCATAATAAATAGGCTTGTCGGTTTCATAAGGCGCAACCGACATCTCGTAATCGTGCCATTTGTCGCAGCCGCTTTTCGCACGAACAAACGCCTTGTACATCAGCTTCCTCCAGAACGGCTTGTTGCAGTCCACAAATTTCAGCTTGCGGAAAGTCGGAAGAATCAGATTTTCCTCCATCTCTTCGATTTCACGGAACGAAGTAACTGCTTTGCAGACCACATAATAGCTCATGATGGCGATGCAGTCGTAGGTGCCGCCTACGCCGTTGTGGAAGTTCTTTTTGCCGCCCAAGTCGGTGCGCCAGTCTGAGAGAAAGACCGCGTACTGCCGCTGCACCTTTTCCCATACTGTCTCCCGCTCCGCTTCCGGATAGTGCAGGGCGATCTTCACCCGTATCTCCTTCTTGCAGGGGCGGGAATACAGCACATGGCATTTGCGGTCAAATAGGAGCTTCTTGTCCTTCATCTGCCTGCCTCTCCCTCATTTCCGCGCCGTGATACAGAGCCAGCTTTTCTTTTTGTGTATCTGCACATCGTGAAACCCCGCCTGCTCCAGATATGCCTTTAATTCAATGTCTTTGTAGATGGTCATGCCGCCGATGATCTCCGTCCACTTTTCGTCCTTGGATGTGTCGCCATTGCTCTCGTTGCAGATGAGGAAGGTCCCGCCGGGCTTCATCACTCGATAAACTTCCCGGAAGCACCGGGGCAGGTCAGACCAGAAATAGACGGTCTCAAAGGCTGTAATGGTGTCAAACCAGTCGTCCGCAAACACCATATCCGCCACACTGCCTTGCAGGACGGCGCAGCGACCCTCCGCGATGGCGGCCTCGTTGACCTTTTTCGACTTCTCTACGCTGACGGGCGAATAGTCGATGCCCTTCACGATACCCTGTGGGCATTTTTTCAGTAGTCTCTTCATGTTCGCCCCGCCGCCGCAGCCGCAGTCCAGCACCTTGGCGTCCGTCGCGGCATTCAGAAATTGAAGACCCCATTGAGCCACGGCACTGTGCCCGACATTCATCATGGCGACCATAATTTTCCCGCCAAAGCCCACGGGCTTGCGGGTGTTTTCAAAGAATGACATATCACACCTCCATTTTTACACACTCGGCATAGGTCAGCGGGAACGAGACTTTCAGCACAGCGCTTTTCCGCACCGTCCAGCCATTCTGCCGCAGGAAGCGCAGGTATTCCTCGCTCGTCCACCTGCTGTGGAGAGGGAAGCCTGCCAGCTTCATGAAAAATGCCCTGACCTTGCCGGTAAACGAGTTCCCTGCGTGGGTAAAGGTCGGCGCAATCAACACGCCATCGTCTTTCAGCACCCGGCGGATCTCGGCAAGGGCTTTCTCCGGCTGCGGCACGATGTGCAGTGCGTTGGACACGATCACCACATCAAAGGACTTGCCCGCATAGGGCAGGCGGAACATATCCTGCACGGAAAAGTGCAGCTTTGCCGAACGGTTGTCCCGCTTGGCCTCTGCAATCATCTCCGCAGAGGCGTCCGTCGCCTCGATGTGCGCCGCCGCGTTCACAATGTGCTTTGCAATCAGTCCCGTGCCGGTTGCCAACTCCAGCACCGTCTTGGCTTTCACGACCGGCCGGATCAGCGCATACATCTCGTCATACGCCGCCCCATCCTTTTGCATAAAGCGGTCGTACCGACCGGCATTTTTGTCCCAAAAGTTCTTTTGTTCTTTCATAGCCGTTGCCCTTATCTCTTCTTTGTTTATTTGCCGCCTTGCGCCTCTCGCAAGACCTCACATCGCCGCTAAATTTTCCCGTGCGAGCATCTGTCCCGCCGCTGCCGGGCGTATTCCAGCAGGGCGGCACACGCCGGGCAAAGCGCTTCACCCCTTCTCCCATGCACGTCCTGGCAATACCGGCGCACCATGAGGGTAACGGTTTCGATCTCCCTTTCCTTGTTCAAGCTCTGAGTTCCTTTCTGCTCTGTATTTCAGTTAGCCATCTCTAACCGCTTGGTGGAAGAAAAGGCAGGTCGCCTGTGTGCAGTCTGCCTTGGCTTCAGTCGCATATCAACCCCGGTTATCACAACGCCGTTGTCAGCGCAGGGGCCGGCAGCGGTTACTCAAGTAACTGATATGTACTGCTTGCGTCCATCATCCCTCGGGCCGATCCGATGTACGGCTCTTTTGCTCTTGCGGTTCCAGCGTGTCCAGCAACTGGCTTATGCTCTTTTTCCCGAACAGTACCTTTTCGCCGTTCAGCACGAGACAGGGTACGCTCATGACATTATACGTTTCCTTCAAGGCGGGGAAGTGATTCAGATCGTATGCCTCTGCCCTGACATTAGGGTTGAGGGCGGCTATGTGCTGGGCTGCAATCACCAGCTCCGGGCACATGGTGCAGGACAGCGAAACGAATATCTGCATATCTGTCGGTGCATCAAGAGCCCTTATTCGGTCCATAGTTTCCCTGTCAAGAGCCTGTCCCGGTCCGGCCACGTTATAAAGCCCCATGATAAAAGAAGTAAATTCGTGTCCGCCCGGTACCCCGTGGAAGGCGAGACCGGAGTCGCTGCCGTCAGAGCGCAACACACGCACCAGCGGCACATGCTCAGCGCTTTCGGTAGATTTTCTTACTGTGAGTTTGGGTGTGAGTCGTGCAAACTCCTCCATATAGGAGCGGAGTTCCTCTGAAATAGCCTTCTCGTCAAGGTAAGGTTCCAGTATCAGGGGCTCCTGCATTCTTTCAAATACTGCCTCAAGCTGCTGCATTACCTGCCGCGGGAATATCCCCTCGGGCTGAGCCTCGCCGCCGGATGCCGCTTTCGTTTCTTTTATCTCAGGCTTTCGGGGGCGAAGACCGGTTTTTTCCTGCATGGCTGCGGCATACTTTTCCAGCGCAGTCGCAGCCTTTGCGCCATCGCCCACGGCGGTGACCACCTGCCGCAGCTCCTTCACGCACACGTCGCCCGCGGCGTATACGCCCTCAAGGCTCGTCCGCTGCGAGCCGTCCGTAACGATATAGCCTCTCGGGTCAGTCTCAATCTTGTCCCGGATCAAGGCCGTTTCCGGCTCGTAGCCGGCAAACACAAACACGCCGAAGGTATTCCCATGCGGTGCGAAAACCGTTTCCTCTCCGGTTCTCAAATCTCTGTATCGCAGGCTCCGCAGCGCCGTATCGCCCGTGGCCTCCACCACTGCGGTATGGGAGAGGACAGTGATCTTCGGATGCTCTTTAGCGGCGCGCGACACAGCCTCGGCGCAGGTGAAGTCCTCGCCGCGAATCAGTACGGTGACGTGCTTTGCGTAGCGTGTCAGGAAAACGCTCTCCTCCGCCGCGGCAAAACCGCCGCCTATGACAAAAACCTCCTTGCCGGTAAAAAACTCGCCGTCGCAGGTGGCGCAGTAGGCTATGCCCCGTCCACGGAACTCCGCCTCGCCGGGAAAGCCTATCATACGCGGATGGGCGCCCGTGGCCAAAAGCACGCCAAAGCAGCGGTATTCTCCGCGCCCGGTCTTCACGGTCTTGACGTCCCCGTCCAGTTCAAAAGCCGTGACCTCGGCCAGCAGGAACTCTGCACCGAAGCCCTCTGCCTGCTGCCGCATTGTGTCCGTCAATTCTCTACCGCTGGTTTTTGCTACGCCGGGATAGTTCACGATCTCATTCGTGATAGTGATCTGGCCGCCGAAATGCTCCTTCTCCACCACCAACACGCGATAGCGTGCCCTGGCAAGATAAAGGGCCGCCGTAAGTCCGGCCGGCCCTCCACCTATCACGATTACATCATAGAGCTGTTCCATCTCCATTACAGCATACCCACAAGGTCAAGGCTTGGCTTGAGGGTCTCGGCTCCGGGCTGCCACTTGGCGGGGCAGACCTGGTCGCCGTGCTCCGCCACAAACTGGCTGGCCTGAAGCCTGCGGAGAAGTTCATCGGCATTGCGGCCCACGTTTCCTGCGTTGACTTCGTATACTACGATCTTGCCCTCCGGGTTCACAATGAAGCTTCCGCGCTCTGCAAGGCCGTTTTCCTCGATATACACCTCAAAGTCGCGGCTCAGCGCATGTGTGGGGTCGGCCAGCATGGGATAAGTGATCTTGCTGATGCGCTCAGAGTGGTCGTGCCACGCCTTATGCACGAAATGTGTGTCGGTGGATACGGAATAAACCTCGCAGCCGGCCGCCTTAAACTCAGCGTATTTGTTCTGCAAATCCTCAAGCTCGGTGGGGCAGACAAAGGTAAAGTCTGCGGGGTAGAAGAAGAACAGGCTCCACTTGCCCAACACATCCTGCTTGGTCACGGTCCGAAACTCTCCGTTCTGATACGCCTGTGCGGAAAAATCGCTGATTTCTTTGTTAATAAGTGACATGATTTAATCTCCTTTTCTTTTTAATTGGTTTGATTGCTGAATCGGGGACAGCGTCATTCCATCGTCATGGAGGGCGCTGTGTAGACCCGGGCCTTCAACTCGCTGTTGAGCATATACAGCCCCTTGCTGTCACCGCCGAACAGCTCCATCTTGGTGATGAGGTCGGCGGCGTTCTTTTCCTCCTCGCCCTGCTCCTTGATGAACCAGTCCAGCATCTGCATGGCGCGGAAGTCCCTGGCCTCGTATGCGGCGGCGTAGATGGCGTCGATGCTGGCGGTGACCAGCCTCTCATGCTCCAGCGCTTTCTTCAGCGGGGTCATGTGGTCGCCTCGTTCCCACTCCGGCTTTGCGATAGCCTCAAAGGTGACGCCCTCGCCGTTGTTCTGCAAATACTGATAGAACAACATGGCGTGATCCCGCTCCTCCTGCGCCTGTACCCGGTACCAGTTCTCAAAGCCGTCTAAGCCCACGGAGGCGTAGTAGTTGGCAAAATCCAGATACAGGTAGGCGGAGTAGAACTCCTTGTTGATCTGCTCGTTGAGCAGCTTCGATACGTTAGCGTTCATTGTTTTCCTCCTTCAATGCTGTGGTCTTTTTCCTCCTGTTCTCTGCAGGCAGGACAGATATACCGAATCCTGAGATCATAGGAGAGTATCTTCTGTCCAAGCTTGTTTTCGATAGGTTCTGTGAGGTCTCTCAAACAGATGTCAGTTATCTTACCGCACCGACTGCAGATTAGATGATCGTGCCGTTCGGTACAGTCATATCTGTCCGGCGAACCCGACTCCGTGATGCGGTGCAGCAGACCCTCCTCCGCCAAGGCGTTCAGATGCTTATACACGGTGCCAATGGCGATGCTGGGATGCTCCTTTTTCATCTCCATGAACACCTGCTCCGCCGTGGGATGCCGCTGAAGCTCCGTGACGGCAGCCAATATCTCCTCTGCGTATTTCGGCATACTGCCAACCTCCTCAATGTAAGAATAAGTCTTATTCTTACATCTTTATTATACCCATATTTCTCTCTTTGTCAACAGCCACAAGGGTCTTGCGCCCCAAAATTGCTTAAAAAAGCCTTGACAGTCTCAATTGTACCTGTTATAGTTACAGTATAAACTGTATCATCAGCGAACACAGTTACATTGGAGGTCGATTATGCGTCAGATATTACTTTTTGCGGCACTTGCCGCCTCGCTTGCGCTGCTGAGCGGCTGCACGCTGTCCAGGGCAAAAGAAGACAAGGCGGAGGACATGACAGACAAGGCGGCGTATCAGAAGATCAGCGCTGAGGAAGCCTATGAGATGATGGCCTCGCAGGAGGTCGTGGTGGTGGATGTCCGCACCCGGGAGGAATACGACGGCGGGCATATTGAAAACGCCGTCCTTGTGCCCAACGAGAGCATCGGCAGTGAAATGCCCGAGGCGCTGCCCGACAAGGAAGCCACGCTGCTGATCTACTGCCGCAGCGGCCGCCGCAGCAAGGACGCCGCACAAAAGCTGCTGGCGCTGGGGTATCAAAGCGTCTACGACTTTGGCGGCGTCATCGACTGGCCCTACGAGCTTGTAAAGGAGGGATAAGTTTGGACAGTTCTTTTAATCTGGCCGTCCATGCGCTGGTCTGCCTGAGCCACAGCGGACGCTCCCTCAGCAGCGAAGCGCTGGCGGAGAACATCTGCACCAATCCCACCCGCGTCCGCCGCGTCATGGCGGGGCTAAAAAAGGCAGGCATGGTGGAGACCCGGGAGGGCTTGGACGGCGGCTACCGCCTGACGGCAGACCCAGCGAGCCTTACCCTACGGCAGGTGGCGGAAGCGGTAAACACCCGCTTTGTGGACTGTGCGTGGCACAGCGGCGACATTGACCGGGACTGCGCCATTTGCTCCGGTATGGCGGGCGTGATGGATGCGCTGTACCGGAGCATGAACGAGCAGTGCGCTGCCTATCTCTCGCACATTACGATTACAGATATTGAAACACAGCTTTTTACACACAAATAGGAGGATTTTACGATGATTACCATTACGACCAACAGCTTTGAAAACGATGTCCTGCACGCGGACAAGCCCGTGCTGGTGGATTTCTGGGCCCAGTGGTGCCCCTACTGCCGCCGTATTGCCCCGGCCTTTGACAAGGTGGGTGAGCAGTACGCCGACACGCTCATCGCCGGAAAGATCAACTACGACGAGGAGCCGCAGCTCATCCAGCGCTTCGGCATCGACACCATCCCCACGCTGATGCTCTTTAAAAACGGCGAGGCGATTGGCTCTATTGTCGCGCCCGGCTCCAAGGCGGCCATCGAGGCGTTTATCCGGGAAACGCTGGCACAGTGAGGACACGATTATGGAGCAGATCTATGACATGATCGTCATCGGCGGCGGCCCCGCCGGATACACTGCCGCCCTGTACGCCGCCCGTGCCGGGCTTTCCAGCCTGGTGCTGGAAAAGCTCTCTGCCGGCGGGCAGATGGCGCTGACGGAGCAGATCGACAACTACCCCGGCTTTGAGGGCGGCATCGACGGCTTTACGCTGGGCGAAAAAATGCAGCAGAGCGCCGAGCGCTTCGGCGCGGTGACGGAGCTGGCAGAGGTCTACAAGGCAAGCCTTTCCGGGAGAATCAAGACGCTGGAGACCAGCGAGGGTGTTTTTCAGGGCCGCACGGTGGTCATCGCCACCGGCGCGTCGCCCCGCCCCCTGGGCGTTCCCGGCGAAGAAGCGCTCACAGGAAAGGGCGTTCACTATTGCGCCGCCTGCGACGGCGCGCCCTATCGGGGCAAGACCGTGGCGGTGGTGGGCGGCGGCAACTCCGCCGCGGCGGATGCCCTTGCTCTGTCCCGCATCGCCCAAAAGGTCTATCTCATCCACCGCCGGGACAGCCTGCGGGCTACGAAGGTCTATCATGAGCCGCTGATGAACGCGCCCAACGTGGAATTCTGCTGGAACAGCACCGTTTCCGCGCTGCTGCACGAAAACCGTCTGACGGGGCTTCGGCTAAAAGATGTCAACACCGGCGCAGAGCGTGAGCTTGCCTGCGACGGCGTGTTCATCAGCGTGGGACGCGCCCCGGCGACGGAGCTGTTCCGAAGCGAGCTGGCGCTGGACAAATCCGGCTACATCATCGCGGATGAATCCACCCGCACCAGCCTCCCCGGCGTGTTCGCCGTGGGCGACGTGCGCACCAAGGCGCTGCGACAGGTGGTCACCGCCGTATCGGACGGCGCGGTGGCCGTCCACTATGCAGAGGAATATCTGGCGGAGAATTGGTAAGGGAGGGATATTTTGAGAGCATACAAGGATAAAGAGGAACTCAAAAACGAGATCCGTCAGAGCTTTGAAAAGTACATTTCCGAGTTCGATACGATCCCGGAAGCCCTGAAGGATAAAAGAGTACCAGATGTGGACAGAACCCCGGCAGAGAATCTTGCGTATCAGGTGGGATGGACAGCGCTGCTTTTGAAATGGGAGGCCGATGAGCAGTGCGGAGTGGAAGTGAAAACACCGTCGGAGCAGTTCAAGTGGAACCAGCTGGGCAGCCTGTATCAATGGTTCACGGACACCTACGCCCATTTGTCCTTGGCGGAATTGAAGGGCAAATTAAATGAAAATATCGCCGCAATCCAGGCCATGATCGATTCCATGAGCGAGGAGGAGCTGTTCCAGCCGCACATGAGAAGGTGGGCGGATGACGCCACCAAAGCAGCGGTATGGGAGGTTTACAAGTTCATCCATGTCAACACCGTCGCGCCCTTTGGAACGTTTCGGACAAAGATCAGGAAGTGGAAAAAGGCCGCGCTGTAGGTTCTGATTTGTTTTATAAGCCATAACAGAGGATGGGCCGTGCTCAAGCCCGGAATGAAAGCCCTGGCTTTGCCTAATATGATATAAACGGCGATGCCGTCAGTCTGCACGACTTTGCCGGCAAGAAGGTCGTTCTATATTTTCATTCAAATGATACCACCCCCGGCTGTACCCTGTAGGTCGGTGCCTTTGCCGTAGCCTACGTGGGATTTGAAAAGCTGAACGCCGTTTCATCGGCATCAGTAAGGACTCGAAGGCATCCTACGCAAGATTTACGCAAAAACACGATCTGCCACTTCGTCTACTCTCCGACCCGGAGCTACAGGCGATCCAAACCTACGGAGTCTGGCAGGAGAAGCAACTCTGCGAGAAGGCTTCCATGGGCATCGTCCGCAGCAGCTTTCTCATCGACGAGCAGGGCGTCATAGAAAAGGCTTCGTTTAAGGTCAAGCCGATACCAACGCAGCGGAGCTGCTGGGTATCTAAAAAGTGCGTCTCAGTCGTGATATCAGGAGACGAAAGAACCTCTCCCGATATGCATCAGGACACCCTACATGCTGGCAAAAGAGGCTGCGGCAAATGCCGCAGCCTCAGGCTTCATTGGGGATCGTTAGTGATGGCGCTCAGTATTCTTTTGGAAGAAAACATATTCACCATTGTTCCTGCTTTTTTAGGCAGTATGCTCGTTAATCCAGGCGATCGTCGTGATCAAAGGGCAAGACTGACATTCTGTTTTTTATAGTTTTTACCTCATGTGTGTTTTATGATTGGATTACCGTCTTTATCAAGAAGGGGCGTCATACCGCTTAGCCACATGCCACTTGACACCAGATAATGACCTCCTGATTCTTGATCGACAATGATCTTTAATATCCCACCATACCGTATGGTTTCTTCACAAACAACGCGCTAGTTTCTCCATGTATAGACTTCTGTATCCACAACGCCACAGGGGTTAGACGAGGATGTTACAGTTCGGTTGCTCCCGCTTTCCCAAGTGATATTTCCTAAGGCATCTTTTTTGATAAACTTAAATTCTATCGTTGTTCCAGAGGGAACGCTTACAGGAAGAAACCACTCCGGATAATTGGGGTTGAGCATGGATTCCGTACAGTTATCAGGATTCCAATTTCCGAGTTCCGGAATGTTCCCAACTATATAGATATTCTCACCAAGTTGAGTTTCAGCGGATACATGGAAAACTATCTGATTTTGATCTCCAGACAGAACATTATAGTAGATTGCATTACTAGTTGCCGTCCCCTTTCGCACGGTGATAGGTTGGAGTCCGGCATTAACCCCCTCGGGTACAGTTGCCACAATCTTATTGGCGGTTGTACTTTGAACAGTTGCAGCGGTAGTCCCGAAATATACCGAGATATTCCCGCTAAAACCATCTCCATAAATGTGAACGGTATTTCCGGGACGTCCAGTAGTAGAGATTACATCTCCAATCTGGGGCGTGGAAGGCGCTTCGGATGCTTGGTATTGCCATACGCAAACGCCGCCGCCAGAAATAGTAAACGAAGGTATGAGATTGTTCTGCACAGTCGTGGCAGTACCAAACAAGGATCCGTCCAAATAATCCGAATACTGTCCAGTGGGGAGATTTGTTTGAATTGCAGGAATAACGCTTGCACTATCGGGTTGTCGGTTGACTGCAACGACAACTACGTCATCGTAGAATTGTCGTTCAAAAACCATCACATTATCATCACTATAGCGAACGGTTGTAGTGCCGTATGCAATTGCATCGTTTGAGCGCCGCAGGGTAGATAGGGTTGCTATAAGCTGATATGCTGTTGTTGTGGTACTAAAGCCGCATTCGGTGGGCATGTATACTCTTCCTGCAACATCACTTGCATCACCGGGTATAACATACTGTTCCGTTCCGTAGTAGATTGTTGGAATGCCCCTTGATGTCAGCAGAACTGCAAGCGCCGCATTGTAGACTTTCTGACTCCTTTGGGTATATCCAAAGCGGGTAACATCGTGATTATCTAGGAAAGTTACAGTCTGATTAGGATGGTCGTAATCCTCCTGAGTATATACCAACATATTGGCAAAGTTGCTCATTGGAGTAGAGAATGAGCCAAATGTTGTACTTGCTGCTCGGTAGAACTCAAAATCAAGGTTGTTTACACCAGTTTGCTTGGGAAAATAAACGTATTCATCATATTTGGGATCTGGTCTGCCAATAAAGAATTCACCAAAGTGAGTAACGGTTTTTCTGGAATCCACAACATCTTTTAGGCCCTTTACAAAAGACGGATCCATATGAAGAGTAGCATCATGGCGAATACCATTTACGCCCAAATCACTCCAACACAGCATGGCGGCTTCCAAATACGCAACAACATCACTATGTTGCTGCGAGAAGTCCGCAAGCGAACCTAAATCCTTATGCCGGTATCCAAATCGGCTAGAGTCATTGCCTCTGTCCCCAAGACCATGGAACCAGCCATTTATATTGTTGTTGGGATCAGCGATCAAGTTTTCAATCAGTCCGTCATTGTTGTAGTCATATGGTTCTCCATTTGCATCAAAAGCAAATTCTCCATTTTCCTTGCGGTCTGGCTCATACAGTTTTCTATCTTCTGGAGCATTGTTGCTTGTTGGGTTCATTTCACGGCTTGTGTGATTGGTAACAAAATCGATTACCAATTTAATGCCGTTTTCATGAAGAGCATCCCGCAAATCCTTGAACTCATTAAGAGTACCAAAATGCTTGTTTGTTGCAAAATAATTACGCACATGATATCCATGAAAGCTGGTCCAAGTATCGTAACTCCCGTCATTTTGATAATCAATTATCGCTGTATCTCGATTTTCATAGGGCGCGGAAATCCAAACAGCGGTTACGCCCATCCCTTTCAGACAAGGAATTTTCTGAACAATGCCATCCCAATCCCCACCTTGATATAGTTTCAAGTCTGCCCCAGTTCCGTCATATAAGTTGGAACTAAAACCAACCGGAATATTATTTGTACTGTCGCCATCATAGAAGCGGTCAGTAATAATCTGATAGATGACATCTTTGGACGAAACTGGACCAAGGTCATTGACAGTTTCTTGAGCAAATACAGTCGCGCCAGGTATGGATAGCAACAAAACTATTACCAGCACGAACACTAAAACTCCTCTAGCACGCTTCATGCCATATTTCCTCCTTCTGCATCAAATGGCCTTAATATCTCGTGTAAAAACCCTAAAACTTATGCTCTACGGCTCCTGACTCCATTCCTTTCATCGTTTTAAGTTTGCTTTGTGCGTCTGGTTGACTTTCTCTCCACAATGTTTGAAGTCGTTACATACGTCTGAATTTGCTTATTGGGATGCTTGATTATGTCTATTATCAACTTACCAGCTTGCCTGCCTAAGTCCCTTACATTGATATCCACGATGGTGAGCTGAGGCTCTATTACTTGAGAGAGCGGGTAGTCATCAAACGCAACAATGCCGATATCCTGTGGGATTCTTATGTTTTTCCTGCAAAGAGCGTCAACACACCCCATGGCAATATAGTTGTTGGCGCAGATAATGGCGTCCGGCAGGATTTTATGATCCAGGAGCTTCATCGTCATAAGGAAGCTGTCTGCGCGGGTGGATTCTCCCAACCAGATATACTGATCTTCCAATTGCAGGCCGGCATTTTCGAGTTCCTGCTTTACACCTTGCAGTCGATGCAGCGACCCAAAGTCGTAATACTGTCCGCCGATAAATGCAATTTTCCGGTATCCCCGTGAAAGAAGATAAGCCGCTGCGACGGTTCCGGAGTACACATTGTTGTTGTCAATCCAACACACCTGGCTTTCAAAATTCGGCGCGCCCAACACGATGTGAGGAAAGTGCGATTTTGTAAGCAGTCCGGACAAGGGGTATGCTATTACGGAAACGTGGATGGCCAGTGCGTCGGCACTTTGCCGATAAATCACTTCCTTGGCTACTTCGTATGCAGTTGCCGTGTCTACTCCGCGAAGCTGAAGCCGATACCCTCTGGCGCTCAAAGACTCCTCCAAGCCCGCAATCATCTCAAACATATGTGGATTCTGAAAGGCTGTGTTCGGAGCTAAATTTGCTAAAACCGCAATCGTTTTGGTCGTGCCTCTAGCAAAACTCTGTGCGCTGGCGTTTGGATAATAGTTGAGTTCCTGCATAACCCTGCGCACCCGCGCCGCTGTTTCCTCTGAAATACTGTAGTGCCCATTGATCACTTTGGACACGGTAGAAACAGAGGTGCCGGCCGCTGCCGCAACATCCTTAATCGTAATACCCATGACACAGCCCTCCATGCAGAATAATCATACAACTATTTTAAGTATAATTTATTCAGCATTGACCGTCAACAAATACTGCAAAGCCATGATCGTAGAGTTTCCTGTGGTCAAGTCCTTCGCTCCAATGCAGTTTACCGTATTCCTCGTCCAAATCAACGGCTTTGCTGCCGCGATTGATACAGATGGTAACACGCTGATTGCAGTATTCCCTTGCGTAGATGATTAGTCCGCTTCCGCGCTCTGCAGATACCACGCGGAAATCGCCACAGCGAAGCGGTTCCAGTTTTTTGCGCATGGCGATGGCTTCCTTGAAAAAAGTACACAGAGTCGAATTTTCGTTATCCCACGGCATCGGACAACGGTATTCTTCTTCTGAAAGACCTTGAACACCCAGTTCATCACCATAGAAAACCGTGGGCATTCCGACAAAAGTCATCATAAAAAGAATGGCCAATCGATACCGCCTCATGTCTCCGCCGCACAAAGACAGAAACCGGCTCACATCATGGCTGTCCAGCAGATTCATCTGCGCCGGAGTCATCTGCATCCGATAGCGCATGAGCATATCCGTGATACGTCCCGCAAAATCCGATGCATCAATGGATTGCTCCGCAAAAAACAGATTGCAGTGCTTTCGGAAATCGTAATTCATGGTGGAGTCAAACATGTCGCCCTGAAGCCAGTGCCCTGCGCTTTCCCATACTTCGCCGATGAGCAGCACATCCGGGTCAATCTCCTTCACCGCTTTTCTGAATGCCCGCCAGAAGCCATCGTCCACTTCACTGGCAACATCCAGCCGCCAGCCGTCGATGTGGAAATTCTTCACCCAATAGCGTCCTACCTCGCAAAAGTACTCTCGCACAGCAGGGTTCGCTGTATCCAGCTTTGGCATCATCCGCTCATAGGCGAAGCATTCGTATTCCGGATAATCCTCCGGATCGTCCGGACACACCACGGGGAATTTCAAACCGTAGAACCAGTCTCTGTAAGAGGATGCCTCTCCTTTTTCCACCACATCTTCAAAGGCGAAAAAATGCCAGCCGCAATGATTGAACACGCCGTCGATCAAAATGCGGATTCCCCGTGCATGAAGCACACGTACCAGATGATGCAGTGCCTCGTCGCCGCCAAAGCACGGGTCAACGTGAAAATAATCCAAAAGATCGTATTTGTGGTACTCTCCTGCCACAAAGATGGGATTCAGGTATACGCAGTTCACGCCCAGTTCTTCCAGATAGTCAACATTGTCGGCAATGCCCCACAATGTGCCGCCCAATTTGCCGCGTACGGGCTGACCATGATAGTCAATGGCTCGATCCTGAATGGAAATGCGTTTGACCCCTGAGGCAAAGCTGTCGGGGAAAATATTGTACACCACAGCGTCATTGACCCAGTCAGGCACAACCGCAATGTCTGCCCGGTGGTTGAACGGCAGCTTGAAATACTGCGAACGGTCATCCACCAGATGATCGGTAAATACATCGCCGTAATACAGAACCTGCTCGGTACCGTCATTCAGATGGAAGTAATAATACAGTCGCTTATAGGGACTATCCAGCACTACCTGCCAGTAATCATGATACAAATCGCTCGCTGCCACCTTCATGGCGACAGGAGTAAAAACGATGGGAGTAACACGGCAGGCGGTATCTCCATAGTAGAGCGTGCAGCTCTTCAAATCGCCTTTGGCGCAGCGCAGGCGAAAAACGATGTGCTTTTCGTCAAGTCCATGCGCGTACTGCGACATGGGGATGTGTAAAACAGCTTCTTTTTTCATGCTTATCCTTTCACTCCGCCGGCCGTTAAGCCGGAAGTCATGTGCTTCTGGCATAGGAAGAAGATGATCAGCACCGGAATTGATACGGTAATGGACGCGGCGGCAAAAACCGGCCAGCTGCCGCTCATTTCCGTTGCTTGCAACGCATACAGTCCGGCAGCCAGTGTGTAGTTCTCCTCGCCGGTCATAAAGGTTGTAGCATAGATATACTCGTTCCACACATAAATCAGGACCATCAGAGCTGTGACAACGATACTGGGCTTCGCCAAAGGCAAAACAATTCGCGTGACCACCTGAAGAGGATTCGCACCGTCCATCCGGGCAGCTTCTTCGATTTCCACGGGTACCGTGTCAAAATAGCCCTTGATATTCCAAAGGCTGAAGACCGCCATGGTCCCGGTATAGATCAGGATAAGGCCGGTTCGGTGATTGATAAGTCCCATCGGGCGGAGCAGGCGGTATACGGCAAACATCGACAGGACAGCCGGAAACGAATTGAGCAGCACAAGGCACTTCAAAATCGGTCTGCGACCGGGAAACCGCCGCCGTGAAAAACAGTAGGCAGCCGGAATTGCTACACAGAGTGACAGGGATACAGTAACGACCGCCAGATAAACGCTGTTGCCAAGCCATGTGAGAATATCTTCACCAAAAAGGACACGGCGGTAGTTTTCCAGTGAGAAGTTCTTGGGGATAAAGGAAAAATCCGAACTCAGCAATGTGTTTTGTCCATTGAGGGAAACACTAATCGAATAGAGAATAGGAATCAGTGTAATAAAACACAGGACGATAAAGAAAATATTCAGTGCCGTAAGGCGAACACGTTCTTTTTGTTTGCGGCTCATCTGGAACCCTCCTCTTGCAGCCGATACCGGGCGGAGAATGCAATCAGCAACACAAAGATAATGATAGATATGGCAGAGCTGTATCCATAGTTATTGCTGATGAATGCATTTTCGTAGGCATAGGTCAAAATAGTATGCACATGTGCGCCGGTTTTGGCTCCAGCCTGCTGTGTCAGAAGATAGATCACATCGAACTGCTTGAAGGTTGTGAAGATGGTGATAATAACAGCCGGCGCAATGATGGGACGAATGGCTGGAACCGTAATATAACGGGTGCGCTGCACCCATCCGGCACCATCAAGCAAAGCGCTTTCAAAGTAACTTTTGTCTATGCTCTGCATAGCGCCATCCATAATCATAATCATAAACGGCAGCGCCAGCCAAAGATTGACAGCCGTGCAGCAGATAAACGCCGACACATCCGAGGATAGCCACCGCATAGTCTCCAGCCCCAGCTTTTCCATCCACTGGTTCAGCAAGCCGAACTGTGTGTTGAACATGCCGGTTTTCCACAGGAGAATGGAGACATAGCCGGGCATGGCCCATGGAAACATCAGCAGCGTTTTATACAGCTTCCGAAACCGTAAGTTCTGTATATTCAAAAGGCTTGCCAGCACAAAGGCGATCACCAGCTGCAACACCATATTGACCACCGTCCACAAAACGGTTACGAGAAGCGCCGATAAAAACCCGGAATCAAAAACGAACAGCGCACGGATATAATTCTCCAAGCCGATAATGGTAAAGTCAAACCAGTGGTACACGTTCATGTTGGTCAGAGAGATATAGAACGTATAGAGGATGGGAAAGACTACTACCAAAGCAATCAGCAGGAGGGACGGTCCGGACCATAAATAGGAGCGGAGCCACTCCTTTTGTAGCTTACGTTTCATAGAAAGTTCCTCAATGCATGGCGTCAATCAAGCTGTTCGCTTGCGTCAATGCGGCAGCAAAGGCTTTGTCTACCCCCGATTTGGAGAGGTTTACATCTGTCAGCAAATTACCGACTACTGTCCACATAACATCCATTTCGGGGATATTGGGCATGGGAACGGCAATTTCAGCGGTAGTGCGCATTGCCTGCACCAGTGTATCATCACATACACGGCTGTCATCATAGCATGCGCTGTTTGCCGGAGCACAGCCGCTTGCTTGCGCCAGCACAACACCCACTTCCGGATCCAGCAATGCATGCAGCAGCTTTTGGACGGCGTCCGTTTTGTTCTGTGCCGCGAAGGTCAGCACATGAATCCCCTGCACGCCGGAGTAGGGAGCAAGAGCCCTGCCTGTTTTATCTACGGTAGGCATCGAAGCAATGCCGAGGTCTATATTCGCTTCACGGGCAGAGGGAACCATCCACGGACCGCCGATTGTTGCGTCCGCTTTCCCCTCCAAAAACAGGGTATTCACCGTGGAATACTCCGTTTCCCCAGGCATCAGATCTACAAATTTCAAATGATACTCCAACGCGTCCTTGACTGCCTGCTGATCGGGGAACGGTGTGCCGTCTGCATCGATAATGCTGCCGCCAAAGCCGTGAATCCATGCAGCGCTGTAATAGGCGGTGCTGTGCTGCTCCACAAAGCCGTAGCGACCGCGCCCGGTGTTTTCTTTCATATACGCCAGCAATTCTTCTGTGGTGGTCGGCACCTCTTCATCCTGCATATAGCGTCGATTATACATAAACAGCAGCGTTTCAAAATACAGAGGAAGCTGGTACAAGCTGCCGTTGTAGGTCGCAGCCTCCAGCGTCATGGGGAGATAACCGGACAGTTCACTTTGTGAGATCAGCTCTGTAACAGGCGTAAGTATTCCCATTTCGGCAAAAACGCCTATTTTGTCATGGGCAAATACAAACAGATCGGGAGCGGAGGAAGGATCATTGCCTACCAGCTTCAGCGAGTCTGTCAGGCTGGTTTTCTTTTCAAACCGTACCGTGATATCAGGCAGTGCCTTATCCAGATAAGCCTGTAAGGCTTCAATGACTGCGGCCTCCTTGTCGTGCCACACAACAAGAGTATTCGGATCGGCAGCTTTGCCGCCAGATCCGCCGCACGCCGCCATGGTCATTACTATCAGCAGCGCCAGCGTCAAGGCGAGAAATCGTTTCATAATATCCCCTTTCTAATACATAGTGCGGGGATGCAAAAACGCATACCCGCACTATTGTTATCAACCGTTACTTTGCCTTTTTCTTCTTTACCACAACAACGACCGCAACCGCTGCCGCAGCAGCAACAGCCAAAGCAACGCAAACAATCAGAACGGTATTGTCCTTTTCAGCGGCAACGATTTTGCTGCCGGCAGGTTCCTCATAGCTGACGGTTGCATTTTCCGCATCAGACACAACAATCCATACATCCTTTCCGACTTCAACAGACAGATCAGCGGTCTGGACAGAGCCTTCATTGGCGTTAATGATTACGGAGTTAATCCAACCGGGAACCTCGATGGTATACCAGTCACCATCCATTGTCAGAGCCTCACCGGGCCACGAAGAAAATGCATTTGTGCCGTCCGGCGCAGACCATGCCCAGCAGCACGGAGCAGACCAGTCGGAGGGAACCTGAGCGCGGACGGTAATATTTTCAGCCGTTTTGTTCGGATCTGTGTCGGAGAGCTCATAGCTCAGATCCTCATAAACGGTAATCCAGAGCTCCTTGCCCTCAATGCTGATATCGGCTGTCTGAACAGTGCCCTCGTTGCCGTTAACTATGACAGAATTCACCCATGTAGGGGCTTTGGCGGTGAACCAGCCGTCTTCACCCTCATCCATAGCCTGACCGGGCCACGCCGCAAATGCATTGGTACCATCGGGGGCGGACCATGCCCAAAGATGTACGCTTTTCCATGTCAGCGGCACATAAGCATGTACTGTAAACTTCTCCACATACTCGGGGACCTCTGCCATACTCTGCGCTTCATAGCTTACAGAAGCGGTCGCGTCATCGGCAACCGTGATCCAAACGGCTTTGCCGGCCTCTACCGCAATGCCTTCCGTCTGGACAGAGGCCTCACTGGCATTGACAATGATGTTCTGCACAAAGCGTGGAACATAAGTGTAATACCAGCCATCATCCAAAGGCTCAAGCTGCTCGCCAGGCCATGCCTCAAAAGCGTTTGTGCCATCATCCGCCCAGGCCCAACAGCAGGGAGCGTCCCAGCCTTCAGGTACGGATACGCAAACAGGAATCATCTCGTTGCTCATCTCTTCTTCCGCAAAGGCAACCGTATAAAGCGAGGAAATGCACAAAGAAACAGCAAAAAGAATGGCCAATACCTTTTTCATCTTACTTTCCTCCATATTTTTTGTCCCAATATCACTATAGGGCATTTTTATTATAATTCACGCCAAAAATGCTGTAAATCGTTTTCTGTGAAACTGCTTTCCGTCCTTAAAATCGCCTGCCTCCCTCGATATTGCCGATTTTCTTTGTGAAAATAGCCAATTATTGCGGCTGCATTGTGGCAGTTTGCCCAGCAAAACGACATAAGTCTGTTAGCTGCATAGGAAATCAGTTTCTCATTTTCTTTGCTTCTCACCCGTTCCCTCTGTACAAAAAAGCAGGAGGATTACCACCACCGGCACTCCTCCATAACCTTTCAAGTGAACAATTATGAGTTTTGAACCCAGGACAGCTTTTTTTAACAGACACTGCCGTGGTCGCAAAGCGAGCCCTCAGCCTTCAGGCTGGTGTTTACGGAAGCTCTTGCAGTATTCCTCAACGCCGCCGCTTGGTACAAGGTCGGCGTATGTCCCTCCGTCAGTATTTGGGCGCCAGCCGTCCATGAGCTTGTCGTTCTCCATGATAAACGGGCTTGCCGTATCCTGTCCCCACGAGGTGTCATATTTCCCCATAAGGTAATCGCTCAGTGCCGTTCGGTCCGCAAAGCGCAGCAGCCGGTACGGCTCCTGAAAGGCGACCTTTTCTACAAAGTACAGCGTCCCGTCCTCCGCCGTCAAAAGTACGCCAACATGCCCGACAAACAGCAGAGATTCCTCCTCGGTCGGCTTATCATGGAAGAATACAGTGATGAGGCGGATCCGTTCATTCTCCCGAAAGATAACACCGCGGGAAGCCCATTCCTCTTGTACGGTTTGTACATGACGCTTGATCTCCGTGGTATCCTCCGCCTTCATGGAGGAATACAGTGCGCGGAAATCTGCAAGGCTGCTTCCGCCCAGCGCATCGGGATCTGTTTTCAGCGCTTCCTCGTCCACGAACAGCACATCTTCACCGGTATTGATTTGAGAGTCCGCGCTCACGGAGAGGAAGTCCCCAAACAGGCTCATGGCGGTTATCCGGCAGTTATAGCCCGGAAACGTCCCGTTCTTCGCCGTCCATTCGTCCTGCATTGCGTAAGGGTCATATTTTGTATATAGCAGCTCCGCTTCCTCAAAGCCATCCGTAAGCCATTCCTGCTTCACGCTGTCATGAAAGCGGTCCACACGGCGGAAAAAGCTCTGAATACGCCCGTCCGACACGCCTGTGTCGGAGAGCAGCTCCTTCAAAAGTTCCCTTGATCCGCTGTCGTTCAGGTTTGTGTACTCGATTTTTCCCAATACCGGACGCTTATCCGGCAAATCAGTGTCCGCGCCGCAGCCCGCGAATGCGGAAGCGATAAGAATAACACATATAGCCAGCATTGTCTGCCGAAATGATTTCATAATCTGCTCCATCCTTTCCTTTGACCATCGACCATTTTGCAAAGCTTATTATACCATTCAAGCATAAGGTCTATGTTAAGCAAGAGGTCTTTGGGGCGATCGGAACAGTGAAAGACTGGCTTTCACCACGCGGCTGACAAAGCGGATTATCTCATCCTTGCTGTACTTGTCATAGCCCTCCACAACGACATGCATCAAACCATTTGACAGATGGGTATACATCATCTCAAGATCTGTTTCGCTGGCATTGGGCAGCTCTTTCCGCCAGTAGGCAATGCTGTCCTCCTTGGCCAGGGCAATCATCCGCATGAGGACCGTTGAGTTTGTATTCCCCAAAATCAGGATGCGGCACGCCGTTTGATTCTGATCGACCATATCGTAGATGGCTTCGATCAGCGCCGTCACATCAAACGAATTGACATAGCGAAGGGATTTCTCAAATGCGTCGATGAGTTCATTCTCAATGCTCTCCATCAGGGCAAAGCAATCGCTGTAATGGGCATAGAAGGTGGCACGGTTAAGCTGCGCCAGCGCACAAACCTCTTTCACCGTAATTCTGTTTACAGGTTTTTCCTTCAGCAACTTCAGAAAAGACTGCTTGAGCACCATTTGCGTATAGCGTTTCCTTGCATCCATCTTCTCCATATAGAGCCCCTCCAAAAAAGTTTACAAAGATTATCAACACTTCAACAGACAGTGTTGCTTTTCTTTCGGCCGCATGGCAAGTGCTGATTGTTTCTGTCTTTCCCATCAAGTATACTGTACTTGTGAAAGATAATCAACACTTGTATGCTTATTTGAGAGAGGAGGCTTTTTGAATGTATGATAAATACCTTGTTACAGGCGCTACCGGCTTCCTCGGCAGGGCTGTTGCGGAGGAGCTAGTACGCCGCAAGGCACAGGTGTATGCGCTTGTGCTGCATGATGACCCCTATATCAATTTGCTCCCGAAGGAGGTCCACACCGTCATCGGTGATGTGTGTGCGGAAAACTCGCTGACAGACTTCTTCGCGGATGCCGACGGCCGTACCTGTGTGATTCACTGTGCTGGTATCGTCTCCGTCGCGTCCAGACCCGGTTCGAGGCTCTATCAGGTCAATGTAGGGGGGACATGGAGAGTTCTCCGGCAATGTATGGAGCATGATGTGGGCAAAATGGTCTATGTCAGTTCCGTCCATGCCATACCGGAAAAGCCGAAGGGCTGCATCATTACGGAGGATTGCGAATTCTCTCCGGGGCTTGTGGACGGAGATTACGCCAAGAGCAAGGCAACTGCAACAGAGTTGGTCTTCGCTGCAACGGAACGCGGGTTGAATGCCAGCATTGTTTTCCCCTCCGGCATCATCGGGCCGGGCGACTTACAGGGTGGGAGCTTCACCTCAATGGCAAAATCCTTTCTTGCCGGGAAGCTGCCTTTAGCCGTTCGCGGCGGATATGACTTTGTGGATGTGCGGGATGTGGCAAATGGCCTTCTCGCCTGTTCCGAAAGCGGAGAGCTCGGTAAAGGCTACATTTTGTCCGGCCACTATGTCACCATCCGCAAGATGCTTCAGCTCGTGGGAAAGACTGCAAAGCTGAAGTATCGACCCATCTGCCTGCCTCTGGGTCTTGCAAAGCTGGCCGCCCCGTACTACGAACGCCGGAGTCTGAAGGATCGAAAGCCGTTGTTTTACACCCCATATTCCGTTTCCGTTCTTGCCTCAAACGGTCGCTTCAGCCATGCTGTTGCGTCGGAACGCTTTGCATATCAGCCGCGCCCGATGGAGGAGACTTTGCGGGACATGACAGCCTGGCTTTTGGAGCAGAGGAGAAAGGACGAAGTGTGACCTCACATCAACAAAAAGCACCTTGGGCAGGCTGTGCATGCTACTGATATGCTCCGCAATCTCAGTTGTCATCAACACGCATTCCATGATATAATTTAATAAAGGGATTAAAAACTCGCGAATGCAGGCATTCACCCATTGTTTCATAATATTTCATCTCACACTTATGTACTGTCATTATTGCCCCACTTAAAAGGCTTTTGTCGGAAAGGAGCACGATATGAATCGGATCATCACCATCGGCCATGCAATGGGCGGTCGGCAGCGGTCTTATGAAGGGAAAATCCGGCAATCTGCTTGACTCGCAGGGCACGGCGACCCGCGCTGAGATCGCCGCCATGCTCCACCGCTTCATTGAGAAGTATGAGCTGGTGCAGGGCAAGGCTCCCGGCGGCCTGATGGGCTGAATCGACCCGAAGCGGCTGCAAATCCCAAAGACCGGCGACAGCAGCGTGTTAGGCTTGTGGGGGTTCTCCCTCTGTATATCTCTTGCCGGATGCCTTGCGCTGACCACATGGCAGATCAGGCGGTGGCGTGAGGAAGAAGCGCTGCAAATCATCGAAAAGTAAACAGGCTCACCTTTAGGGGCGCGGGCAAATAGACCCGCGCCCCATTCGCTGTCTTCCCAGAAAAAAACGGCTGTTCTTTTGAAGAACAGCCGTCCTGCTTTTTCGCTTGATGTGTATGCACCTGAAATCATTTCTCAAACAGATACAGGAGGTATCCGTAGCCCTCGGCCTCCATTTTTTCATAGGGGACAAAGCGCAGGGCCGCACTGTTGATGCAGTAGCGCACGCCATTGGGGGACTCCGGATCGCCGGTGAACACATGACCAAGGTGAGAATCTCCGGCACGGCTTCTGACCTCTGTGCGGCGCATGCCGTGGCTCAGGTCCTCCAGTTCCACCACGGCAGGCTCTTCAATGGGCTTTGTGAAAGCCGGCCAGCCGCAGCCGCTCTCAAACTTATCCGTGGAGGAAAAGAGCGGCTCGCCGGTGACGACATCCACATAGATGCCCTTTTCAAACTTGTCCCAGAACTCGCCCGTGAAGGCGCGCTCCGTGCCGCTCTCCTGCGTGACGCGGTACTGCTCCGCCGTCAGCTTATCCCGGATGGACTCCGCCGCGGGCTTCTGATAGTCGCCCGGGTCGATGCGCAGCCGGGAAAAGAGCTCCATCTCCGCGCGCGGGATGTGGCAGTAGCCGTTCGGATTCTTTTCGAGGTAGTTCTGGTGATATTCCTCGGCGGGATAGTAGTTTTTGAGCGGGCCGATCTCCACGAAGAATTTCTCGCTGCGGCCGCGCTCGATCTCCGCGATGCGCTTCACCGTTTCTCTCGCGCTTTCGTTGGTGTAGTAGACGCCGGTCTGGTACTGACTGCCCCGGTCGTTGCCCTGCTGGTTTTGTGCCGTGGGGTCGATCACATAGAAGTAAGCCAGCAGCAGCGCGTCGAGGCTCACCTGCTCGGGGTCGTATTCCACCCGCACGGTCTCCCGAAAGCCGGTCTCTCCCTTGCAGACGGTCTTGTAATCGGCGTCCGCCTCGCAGGTGCCGTTGGCGTAGCCGCTCTCGGCGTCGATGACGCCGGGGATGGACTGCATCAGCTGTTCCATGCCCCAGAAGCAGCCGCCCGCCAGATAGATGACATTTTCTGTGGTATCCATATAAGTACTCTCCTCATCGGATCGGTCGAAAGCCGCTCCGTCCATGTTTGCTTCCTGTTCGCTCTTTTCCTTCGGCACAGTCTGCTGCCCGGCGGCGCAGCCGCTGAGCAGCAGCACTGCGGCGAAAAGCAGTGCCAATACACTTCGATACATCGTGTTTCCTCCTTCAGTGGAATCAGGGCTCACTCCGCCCTGTCGCAGTCCTGTCTCTTGCCGCGGCCGGGCCACAGGACGGGATACAGCAGCGACCCAAGGATGTAACCGAAGCCGGTGGAGAGCCACAGGCTGGACGTAACGGCACAGGTGCCGGCGGTGCAGCCCACATAGCGGTAGTACAGCCACCCTCCGGCACATCCCATCAGGGGCAGGGCAATGGTGCACAGAATGCTCGTCAGCTTACAGTTCTTTTATTAAAAATAAAGAAAATAGGTTAAAATCTTTGTTAAGAACGGGGGTTTAATGGAAATATATCTTAAATTCGCTGAGAATAAAGCGATTGGAGCAAAAGACAGGGGTAGTAAGAAGAAAGCACCAGCGAAAAATAACCAAACCCCAAAGCCGCGCAGCCGTTTGTAAGGTTATCTGCTTTTAATGCAAGACCTGCATCTCCGGGTTCTTCTCTCCGAATTTCTCGCGCAGCGCACTGCAGATATCCTCCCGGGACTTGCCCTGCTTCTCACCGTTTTTAATGAGCTTGTACGCCTGAAACAGCGCCGAGGGGCCGATCTCGCTGCTGAAAAAGCCGATGCCCTGATTCCATGCCAGCAGCTCGAACACATCGTCCAGCGCGGCGCTCTCCACACCGTGGATATATGCCTTTACCAGCTCCCGCGCCGCCTGCCTCATCCGGCCCGCACCGACAGCGTTGGTCAGGGACAGCAGCAGCCGCGTTTCGTAGGGCAGTACGCGCTTCTCGCTCTGCCATGTGGTCTCCCAAAAATCCACGGCGATCTGCCCCAGCTTTTCATCGATCATGGGATAGTTCAAAAGAGCCAGCGGCTTGAAGGGAGCGGAGCTGTCGCCTTCCTTCTTCTCTGTGCGGCAGAACCAGACATGGAACTCCGCCTCACTCCGCTGCTCGGTGTGGTGCTCGTAGCCCAAGCCTTCCATGACAGCGTACAGTGGATGCGGCTCAAAGGTCTGGATGATGTGTAATCCTTCGCCCACCTCCAACGCTTCGGCCCGTTTCCTCAGCCCTTCAAAAAAGCTGCCCTGTATATGGCGCACATCCACGGTCTGAAACCCCTGCGCCTTGTCCTTCCAGTTTTCATAGCTCATGCAGTTATTCTCCTTTCCTCACTCGATAAAACCAGACGTGATACTCGCTGCCGCTCACCTTCTCCGTGTGATGCTCAAAGCCCATAAGGGCCAGCACCGGGTATAGGGGGACGGGCTCGAAGGTCTGGATGATATGCAGTCCTTCGCCGTTTTTTAGCGCGGCAGCCTTTGCCTTCAATGCGGGGAAGAAGTCCAGCTTTTTGCCCCGCACGTCCATCACTTCGAATGTGCCGATTCTGTCCTTCCAATTTTCATAACTCATAGTCTTTGCCTCTCTTGCAGAAAGCTCACGCCTCTTCGAAGGAATCCTTACCCACGCCGCACAGGGGGCACTCAAAATCCTCCGGCACCTCGCTCCAGGGCGTACCGGGGGCGATGCCGCCCTCCGGGTAACCCGCGCTCTCGTTGTATTCCCAACCGCAAAGACTGCATACATACTTCATCGTGCTTCATCCTTTCTTTTTCTAATGATTTTGTTATTCTTCCATCAGCAGGCCGTCCACCGTGACGGTGACCACCTGCCACGGAATGAACTTCCCACTCTGCCGGAGTGCCTTTTTCGCCGCCATCTCCAGCCCGCCGCAGCAGGGTACCTCCATGCGGACGACGGTGACGCTCTTGATGTCGTTCTCCCGGATGATTTCGGTCAGCTTTTCGGAATAGTCCACGCCGTCCAGCTTGGGACAGCCCACCAGGGTGATGTGTCCCTTGATGAACCGCTCGTGGAAAGCGGCGTAGGCGTAAGCGGTGCAGTCGGCGGCGATCAGGAGCCGCGCGCCGTCAAAATACGGAGCGTTCACCGGCACCAGCTTGATCTGCACCGGCCACTGGGACAGGCGGCTTGCCTGTTCAGCGCGGGGTGCTTCCGCGGCGGGCGCGGCCTCGCGCTGAATATTCCGGGACTGGCTGCCGGGGCAGCCGCAGGGCAGGGTCATACCCTCTTTCCGCATTTTCCGCTGCTTGTTCTCCATGACGGCTTTTTCGTCGTAGGCGGCGGCCTCCCGCTCCACAAAGGTGATGGCGCCGGTGGGGCAGGCGGGCAGGCAGTCACCCAACCCATCGCAGTAATCGTCCCGCATGAGCTTTGCCTTGCCGTCCGCCATGGCGATAGCTCCCTCATGGCAGGCCTCGGCGCAGGCGCCGCAGCCGTTGCATTTTTCCTGATCGATCTGGATGATCCTTCGAATCATTTTGATACCCCCTTGCGGTTTCTCTTGACTTTGTGATTTTATTCTACTATCATAATTTATGAAAGTCCGTTGGCACACCAACATGGAGGCGAAAAAAATGCAGATCAATTTAGCAAACACACGGCTTTTTCGCGGAATGGAGCCGTCGGACATTGAGGAAATGCTCGGTTGCCTGCACGCGAAGGAGCACGCCTTTCAAAAGGGCGAGATTATTTTCCCGGAGGGGACTGCCACGGAGCAGATCGGCGTGGTGCTCTCCGGCCGGGTCATCATTGAAATGGGAGACGTGTGGGGCAATAACAGCGTCCTGAGCAGCATCGGCCCCGGCGGCGTCTTTGCGGAGGCGTACGCCTGCGTGCCGGGCGAGCCGCTGATGGTCAACGTGACCGCCGCTGAGGACACGCGAGCGCTGCTGCTGAATATCAGGCGCGTACTGGAACCCTGCGCCAATGTCTGCCCGCGCCATGTACGGCTTGTGCGGAATCTGCTGACGCTCTGCTCGGAGAAAAATTTGCAGCTCTCCCGCCGGGTGCTGCACACCGGCCCCAAGTCCATTCGCAAGCGGCTGTTGTCCTACTTTTCGGAGTGTATCAAGCGCACCGGCAGCTATTCCTTTGATATTCCCTACAACCGCCAGCAGCTGGCGGATTATCTCAGCGTAGAGCGCAGCGCGCTTTCCAACGAGCTGTCCCTCATGCAGCGGGACGGGCTTATCCGGTATGAGAAAAACCATTTTGATGTCATGGAGCAAATTGATGGTTAATGTAAAGGAGGTCGCCGATGAATATCAGAAAGCGAACGGGCGAAGTTGTCCCGTTCCAAGAAGAAAAGATCCTGAACGCCATAAAAAAGGCATTTTCCGGCCAAGGGCAGGAGATAGACGACCGGGCGCTCGATGAAATGCTGTCTGTCGTGCTCAAGCGCCTGCCGGAAAACAGTGGGCTGACCGTGGAGCGTATACAGGATGAGGTGGAGCGCGTACTCATGGAGTGCGGACACTATGAGGTGGCAAAGGCATATATCCTGTACCGTGAAAAGCGCGCCGCCCTGCGCCGCGTCCGCGCAGACCTCGCCCGCGAGGTGGGGGATGATGCCCTTGAGGACGTCCTACGGCAGATCCAGAAGGATTTCGAGGAAGAGGTTTATCCCCTCAGCGCCTTGCAGCTGAAATTCGAGAGCTTCTGCAAGCCCGCCATGACCACGGATGCGAAAATGGAAGCCCTTACCAAGGCGGCGGTGGAGCTGACCACGGTGGAGGCGCCCAAATGGGAGTTTATCGCGGCACGGCTTTTGAATCACACCTTTTCCAAGCGCAATGCCTCGCGGTGGACAGAGCGCGGTGTGAAAGGCCTGTATGAAAAGCTCCGCTATCTGACGGATAAGGGGCTGTACGGCGACTATATCCTCGCCCGCTATTCCCGTGAGGAGATCGACACTGCGGAGGGCTTTCTATGCCCGAAGCGGGACACACTGTTCACCTATTCCGGCCTTGACCTGCTGCTCAAGAGATACGTCATCCAGTCCCGCAGCCGTGAGCCGTTGGAAACGCCGCAGGAGATGTTCCTGGGCATCGCGCTCCACCTTGCCATGAATGAGGCCTCTGACCGCACGGGCTGGGTCAGGCGGTTTTACGATATGCTCAGCCGCATGGAGGTCACCATGGCCACCCCCACCATGTCCAACGCGCGAAAGCCCCATCACCAGCTTTCCAGCTGCTTTATCGACACGGTGCCGGACAGTCTGGACGGCATCTACCGCTCCGTTGACAATTTTGCAAAGGTGTCCAAGTTCGGTGGAGGCATGGGGCTGTACTTTGGCAAGGTACGGGCCACCGGCAGCGCCATTCGGGGCTTTCAGGGGGCGGCGGGCGGCGTCATCCGCTGGATCCGGCTGGTGAACGACACTGCCGTTGCCGTGGATCAGCTGGGCATGCGGCAGGGCGCAGTGGCGGTCTACTTAGATGCGTGGCACAAGGATCTCCCTGAGTTTTTGCAGCTGCGCACCAACAACGGCGACGACCGCATGAAGGCGCACGACGTGTTTCCTGCCGTGTGCTATCCCGATCTGTTCTGGAAATTGGCGGAGAAAAATCTGGATGCGCCGTGGTATCTCATGTGTCCGCATGAGATCCTCACCGTCAAGGGCTACGCGCTGGAGGACTATTGGGGCGAGGAGTGGGAGAAACGGTATCTGGACTGCGTCAGCGACCCCCGCATCGAAAAGCGCACCGTCACCGTCAAGGACATCGTGCGGCTGGTGCTGCGCTCGGCTGTAGAGACCGGCACGCCCTTCGCCTTTAACCGCGACGCCGTCAACCGCATGAACCCCAACGGCCATGCGGGCATGATCTACTGCTCCAACCTCTGCACGGAGATCGCGCAGAACATGGCGCCCATCGAGCATATCAGCACCTCGGTGCAGACGGAGAACGGCGACACGGTGGTGGTGACGGCCACCCGCCCCGGCGAGTTCGTGGTCTGCAATCTGGCCAGTCTCTCCCTCGGAAATCTTCCCGTGGAGGACGAGGCCTACATGGAGCGCACGGTGGAGACGGCCATCCGCGCGCTGGACAACGTCATCGACCTGAACTTCTACCCACTGGAATACGCCCGGCTCACAAACCACAAATACCGCAGCATCGGCCTTGGCGTCAGCGGCTATCACCACATGCTGGCAAAGCGCGGCATCCGCTGGGAGAGCGAGGAGCATCTCGCCTTCGCCGACGCGGTGTTTGAGCGCATCAATTATGCCGCCATCCGAGCGGACACGGCACTGGCACGGGAAAAGGGCTGCTATGCGCTGTTCGAGGGCAGCGGCTGGCAGACAGGCGCGTATTTTGAGAAGCGGGGCTACACCTCCGAAAAGTGGCTGGCACTGGCCGAAACGGTGGCGGCGCAGGGGATGCGCAACGCCTACCTGCTGGCCATCGCTCCCACCTCCAGCACCTCTATCCTCTCCGGCACCTCCGCCGGGATCGACCCTGTCATGAGGCGCTTCTTTTTGGAGGAGAAGAAGGGAAGCATCCTGCCTCGCGTGGCCCCGGAGTTGTCGCTGGATACATGGTGGTACTATAAGGCGGCTCACCTCATCGACCAAAGCTGGTCGGTACGGGCCGCAGGCGTGCGCCAGCGGCACATCGATCAGGCGCAGAGCATGAACCTGTATATCACCAACGACTACACCATGCGGCAGGTACTGGCGCTGTATCTGGATGCGTGGCGCAGCGGCGTCAAGACGATCTACTACATCCGCAGCAAGTCCCTTGAGGTGGAGGACTGCGAAAGCTACGCGTCATAGGGAGGAGTAGTACCATGGTAGAACTGAAGAAAAAGCCGCTTTTTAATCCGGAGGGTGACATCGACGTGCGCCTGCGGCGTATGATCGGCGGCAACACAACAAACCTCAACGATTTCAACAACATGAAGTATCCGTGGGTCAGCGACTGGTACCGGCAGGCCATGAACAACTTCTGGATTCCGGAGGAGATCAATCTCTCGCAGGATGTGAAGGACTATCCCCGCCTGCTGCCGGCCGAGCGCACGGCCTACGACAAAATTTTAAGCTTTCTCGTCTTTCTGGACTCCATCCAGACGGCGAATCTGCCCAACATCGGCGCGTATATTACCGCCAACGAGGTCAATCTCTGCCTGTCCATTCAGGCGTTTCAGGAGTGCGTCCACTCCCAGAGCTACAGCTATATGCTCGACACCATCTGCTCCCCCGTGGAGCGCAACGACATCCTCTACCAGTGGCGAACGGACGAGCACCTTCTGCGGCGCAACACCTTCATCGGGAACTGCTACAACGAGTTCCAGGAGCAGAAGGACGCCCCTACGCTGCTGCGCGTGATGATGGCCAACTTCATTTTGGAGGGTATTTATTTTTACAGCGGCTTCATGTTCTTTTACAACCTCTCCCGCAACGGCAAGATGCCCGGCTCGGCACAGGAGATCCGCTACATTAACCGGGACGAGAACACCCACCTGTGGCTGTTTCGCAACATTATTTTGGAGCTACAGAAGGAGCAGCCGGAGCTGTTCACGGCGGAAAACGTGCAGGCGCTTCGGGAAATGATGCTGGAGGGCGTGGAACAGGAGATCGCGTGGGGGCATTATGTCATCGGGGACGAGGTGCCGGGGCTGAACCGCCGGATGGTCACAGATTATATCCGCTACCTCGGCAATCTCCGCTGGACGAGTCTCGGGTATCCGGCGCTATATCCCGGCTTCGAGCACGAGCCGGAGAGCATGGCATGGGTCAGCCAGTACGCCGACGCCAACATGGTCAAGACGGATTTCTTTGAGGCGCGCAGCACCGCCTACGCCAAGAGTACCGCACTGGTAGACGATCTATAAGGGATAAGGAAAGATAATGTACAATATTCTCCGTCAGCAGAAGAAAACTGCATGACCGAGAATGTTTCGTCACTTCGTTCCGTCAAGGTGGCTACACCCCCTTGCACCGCTTATGCGGTTATTCCCTGTGGACTTGCCGTCCGCAGAGACGGTTTTGAGAACCGTCCGCCGCCAGCAAGTTTTGAAAAACTATAACATAAAGGATTATTCAGTCGAATTTGATAGGACCGCATGAATAATTCCTCTTGCAAAAGCCCTAACAGTAGAATAAAGAATCAGCCCAGCAGCTTTGCCTTTATGCTGCTCTCCTTTACAAACGGGTCCGACCAGAAGCGGGAATCATAGGAGTGGTTGGCATTGTCGCCCTGAACGTAATAACAGTTTTCCGGCACAATCAGCGTAATGCCATTCCGAACGACAGCTTCGCCGCCGGATGCCGTAATTCGCTTTACAAGAAGCCTCCCATCCCGCTCAAAGATGATAATATCCCCATCGGCCAAATCTCCGTACAGCCGTGTCCCCAGAATAAATGAGTCTTTCTTCAGTGTCGGTTCCATGGACTCAGTCGGGACATACCCGACAAAGAGCACTGTTTTCATAAGGACAAGCAGCAGGAGCGAGGACAGGATCGGGATAAGCAGCCAGCGGTTATTCTTGAAGAGTTTCATAACTTCCTCCAAAATGCAAAACCCGCCCTCCGCAGTGTTTATACTGGGGAGGGCGGGTTTGCTGTATCGTTTTCAATTGTGCATAAATCAGAATGCCGCAAGGTCCGGATGCGACCTGAGATATTTCCTGGTGCGGGAGATTCGGGCGGCGACACATTTGTCGCTTTCCCCGAGTATGCTGCCGATTTCCGCGTGGGAATAGCCTTCGGCGCTGAGACGGATCGCCCGGATGCCTTTCGCCATCGCCTCGGAAGCGTTGGCCTCCAGCCGGTCGAGTATCATGCTCAGTTCGTGATGCTCGTCTAAACTATCTTCTTTCCCGAGCACCTCCGGGATCAGTTCGCACTCCTTTGCCGCCCGACGGTTGGCATAGATCAACGCCGTGCATATCTCGTTCCAGATTAGCCTGTATGCATACGTAGAGAAGCATCCGCCTTTATCGCTGTATGCCGCCTTGCAGAGGCCAATGCAGCCGATCTGATAGAGGTCATCGTAACTGTAGATACTGTTTTGACCGGGATTATGGACCTTGTCCTTGATCACCTTCCCGACCAGCCCGAGGTTTTGCTCCACTTTTCTCTGCTGGGGTTGTGTAAGCGTCATGATGCTTCGCCTCCTTTGCATGGGCGAAATCCGGCCGGCTGTTGTTTCCTGCGCCGCTCCAGGAGCTTCTTGCTTTCGGCGATGACCTCGTTGCAGTAATATTCGCCGAGAAAACCAATGTGCGCTTTGGAAAGCGGTACCTGCAGAAGCCCTGCCAGCCACAGATAGGCGTCCTGCTTACTCATCAAACCGCTCAGATATAGTTGGTCGAAATAGTGGTGTGCCTGATTCCGAAGCGTGCGCAGCTCGCGGTTAGCCAATGTGCCGACGGGGATATTCGTGCCCGGATGGGTGCGGACATAAGCGTCACACCGCGGATAATTGCTGCAAACATAGAGCATGGTATGGCTGTGGTTCTCATGGTAGATGCCGTCTGCGGAGCGCAGTACAACGGTGCCGCCGCAATACTGACAGCGCATGGCGGACGGGTTGATTCCTTTCTTCTTTTTCTTGTGTTTCACGGTTCCTTTCACCTCCGTCAGGATATAGAGAAAGGCCGGAAAACTGCATGAAAACCAAGGACGGCAAAGTCGGTTTCTACATACCGAGCACGTTCCTGTCATCAAAGCAGCTTTCCGGCCAATGAGTTCAGTTGTGGCTTGCACCGTATGGATCGCTCAGTGCGCAAATCCGTAACAGTTTCTCTCCCGCGGGGAGAGTCTAACTCCGGGAGCTCTTCCGAAGTACTGAAAGCCTGAGTGCAAGCCCCTGCCACGGTTACAGCTTAGCATATCAGGATCCAAAAGTCAAGCCTTTAGGTAATATTTTTAATTATTTTATTATGATATTTCTAAAAGTTTTGCATTTTGCAATTCAGAACCAGTCTGGTGAAAAGAAACGCCTCTCCAAACTGCCCGCACTCTCCAGAATGGCGATGTCAATACTCGTAATCATCCTCGTCATCGTCCTCATCGTCCGGATCATACGGCGAGCGTTCTGATGGGCGCCGGTTCCGAATAAAGCGCATGGCGACCAGCGCACCTGCCGCAAGAAGGAGCCCTCCGCCGAACAGGATAATGTGCATCACGGGAATCCCGCCGACGGTAGGACGGCCCGTATCCTGCTCTTGCACATTCTGCGAAGCGGCGTCCGCGTTCTCCGCACTGTCTGTTGTCAGCGGCTCCTGTTCTTGTTGCGTCACATCAGGACTTGGGATATCGCCCGGCGACGGCACGGCGGCATTTAGAGTCAGGCAAGAAAGGACGTAGCTGCCGCTATTGCCCAGCTCGGTTCGTAAAATCCCGTCCTGCCCGACGTCAATCGTGCCCGGATAAAGGCCTGCATCCGTTTTGAGCTGGAATTCAACACCCGCCCATTGGGGGCCAAGCTGTACCTCAAGGATGACGGGCTGCGCGACTTGAAGCTCCGTGCCGTCCGTGTCATCGCCGGTAGCATAGACAACACCTGTACACATGAGGATGCAGCACAATAGCGCCAGCATTACGCCGATGCCTGTTTTCATCTTTTTCATAATGACCTCCTGTAATTTGCATAGAAAAAGACGGCCTGATCTCTCAAGCCGTCCTCTCTGATGCTGTATTTTGTTTTTACTTGATCGTGTCCTTGAGCGCCTTTCCCGCCTTAAAGGAAGGGGCTTTGCCGGCCGGGATCTCGATCGTTTCCCCGGTAGCCGGGTTTTTGCCCATCCTCGCGGCGCGCTCCTTCACTTCAAAACTGCCGAAGCCGACCAGTTGGATCTTGCCGTCGGTTTTCAGTGCTTCCGTGATACCGTCAAATACGGAATTGACCGCTATTTCCGCGTCCTTTTTGCTGAGATTGGCCTTTTCAGCCACATAAGCGACAAGCTCTTTCTTTGTCATAGACTTTATTCCTCCTTCTGCACCCGTTTACAACCGTGCACCAATTATCCTTTGGTCTGGGCGCAGTCAGTCATAGCCTCACGAGTGATGTGGGTATATTATAGCATGAAGAATTCTGATTGCAATGCTCTTTCCATGCTACGTTCATCACCGGCAATAACTGAGAAAGGGACACCGTGTCCGCTGGGGATGAAAAAGCACATCGACCCACCGGAGACATGGACGCTTTCGACCTCTTGGATAAGATCCCCGGTGTCAGGCGCGGTCCAGGCGGCGTGATCTGCCTTTATGACAGGCTGGTCTCATTGAAGGGTTCGGATCGGGTCATTCCCATCAACTATCTCTGACATCTGTACTGCCCGCAGGATTTTGTCCTGCGGGCAATTTTTCACTGTTTGAGCGTGGATTTTGCTGTAAGCACCCGCATTTAAGGCATACGCCGCCCGACCATACGTGCCGGCATTCCTTGCCCGGGGACGGCTTGACGCCCTTCTTCTCACGGTTCCGCGGCCGATTTCTTCTGCGCCTGTCGTTTTTCATATCGTTCCTCCATAACGAATCCGGGGATGCGCGTTCAAGCGTATCCCCGGATTGGTGTTATTTACTTCTTCACGGCAACATGCTTGCCCGTTCTGCGCTTTTTCAGGTAGAAAAACGCTGTGCAGTCTACTCCTGCCGCCGCAAGCCCGAGCAGTGAGATCCAAAGCATAAGATTGGTGTCGTCTCCGGTCTTGGGAACATCCACCTTCGTCTTGTCGTTATGGATCTTTACCGTCAGCGTTTCGTTTGCAACAAGCGTGATTTTGACGGGGTCTGCGATCTTGTACCCTTCGCTGGCGCTGTTTTTCAGCTCCGTGACGGTATACTCGCCGACGCGCAGCTTCTCAATGAAGATTTCGCCCTTGGCGTCGGTCGTAAATGTCATATCGTAGCCGTTGGCGCCGGTGATGCGGAACGCAAAGCCCTCTTTCTTTCCGTCGCTGGTGGTCTTAATAATCTTGAGGGAGCCTTTCAGAGCCCGGTTGATAAAGCCCTTTCCGGCTTCGTTCTCAACGGTATAGGTTTTTCCGTCGGTATCGATTTCCACATAGTAGGCTTTCTCGTCCGGAATAAAGCCCTCCGGTGCGGTTTTCTCCCTAACCAGTACGCCGCCGTACTCCAGATCCTTCATCCAGTAAACGCCGGCAGAGGACTCCTCCATGGTGCCGAGCAATACATCGTCCTTGTCCAGCGCCTTGTTCCCGTTAACATCACGGTAGACCTCGAATACCGCGCCGCTGAGTTTATTCTCGGGATAGTCTGCGTCATACTTTGTCAGTGTGACGCTGCCGCGGATAAGTTTGTTCGCAATCTTGATCTCAATGACCTGTCCCTGCTCCTTGACCGTTACCGGGAACAGCTCTTCGCTCAGAACGAAGCCCTTGGGCTGCTCGATCTCGCGCACGAGCCAGTTGCCGGCGGGGATCTTTTCGAAGCGGAATCTGCCATCCTCGGCGGATACGGCTGTCAGCAGTGCGGTATCCTTCGTGAATCTCGTTTCGGATGCAGCAAACAGACCCATGACCGCACCGGAGAGTGGCTTATCGTTTGCATCAACCTTCAGACCCGAAACGGAGCCGTAGATCAGCTTATTCTCAATTACCGCACCCTCGTTGGCAACCAGCTTGACAAGCTTCTTGTCTTGCCCGGCGTAGTCAAACGACACCGGATACTTCGTATCGCCAAGCCGGTAATGGCTGTCGGTAGAGATCTCCTGCAGGTAGAAGCGTCCAAAGGGGAGATCCGTCTTGCACGTCGCTTTTCCGTCTTTATTCAAGGACACCATCTCGATCAGACCATCCTGCGGGATGCTGCTGCCATCGGCTGCCACAAGCTTCTCCGCAGCATAAAGGCCGAATGTAACGTGCGTGAGCTCGTCTCTTTGGCCAATGCCGAACAGCGTATCCGTTTCCATGGTCTTTACCAGACTGATCTCCACACGCTGGCGTTCATTGTACATATCTGCCCGAAGCTCGGTGACCGTGACCTCCTGTCCGGCATATACCAGCTCAACCGTATGCGGTTCGGTCTGAAGGGCCATGCCGTGCGGAGCTTGCTTCTCGGCGATCACATACTTGCCAAGGTAGAGTGCCTTACTGGCGGCCATGCCGTCCGATTGCGTGGTGACGGTGTCTACGATGTCTCCGGCCTTTGCACGCAAGGTTCCGTCGGGGGTGTAAATATCCTCCGCAGCAGCGATATCAAAGACTGCTCCCGGAAGTCCGGTATTCTCATATACAGGCCGGAAGATGGATCCCTCGTTTACAACGCTGCTGAAGACCTCTCCGGTCTTTTGGATACGGATGACGCCTTTTTGCGCCATGTTGGACTTTGTAACTGTCACGACAGCCTCTGACCCATCCACGGTAAACGGAACCGGGGCGGTATCCAGCACATAGCCATGGCAGGTTGTCACCTCAATCAGCTCATAGCGGCCGTAGGGCAGCTCGCAGGGGAGCATCAGCGTGCCGTCATCTGCGGTATAGAATGTGGAGATGGTCACTGGCGCCGGATAATAGACGGTCTGTGAAATCAGTTCGCCGGAGGTCAGGTCTCTGACCTGAAAACCGATGCCTGCTGCCGGAATGATCTTTCCGGTCTCAGCATCGCGTTTTTCCACGCGGATAAAGCTGGTGATGGTCTGGTTGTTCAGGATATAGGAGTACAGGTGTCCGTCGGAGCTGATGAATACGGTAAAGTCCGGAACAAAGGCCTGTCCTTCCCGTCCCTCGATCTGGTGTACGGTATAGCGGCCGTAAGGCAGATCCTTGGAAAGCGCTACGCCGTTTTCATCCGTCACGAGCAGATCGCGCTCGCCATCTTTGGCTGCGTCATAGCTTCCGGCACTTGAGATATAAAGCTGGAACATCGCGCCTGCTTCCGGCTGCTCGATAATGCCTGCATTGCCGGAGGGGTTGAACTCCGCCGCCGGTACAGATCCGTTTTCGGGTTCTGGCTCCGCTTCATTCTGACTGGGAATCAGCGTATCGGCTGCTTCCGGTTCAGACTCGGCCGGCGTTTCCGTATCGGCTTGATTGGGCATTTGTGTTTCTTCCGCTGCCGGTTCGGCTGCGTCCTTTGCATCATCGGAAGCTGCAGTTCCCTGCGCATCCTCCGGTGCGGCAGCGTCCGGGCTAACAAAATATGTGGAGCCTTCCGGCGCAGAGGGGTCCGTTGCTGCGGGGATCTCGGCTTCTGTCTGCGGGGTCGGCATATTCTCGGGGGTTTCCAGTTCCGCATCAATATGCTTGATCAGGCGGATGCTGCCCTTGATTACCGTTTCGGTCACGGCGTTAGCCGTTGTATTGTGTTCAACCGTATACTGACCGGGCGCTGCACCAACGGCATGTTCCGTCGTATCGAGGAGGTACCCCTCCGAGGGTTCCATTTCACGGATCGTCCAGTCGGTATCGCAGATATACTCTTTGCTGGTGAACTGACCTTTGGCGTCTGTGTAATACACATCGACAAGCTTCCCGCCCTTGTAGATCCCGTATTTAGCGCCTGACAGCGTGGCGTCGCCCTGCGGTGTTCCGGTTTCTGCGTCCGTCTTGGTTACGGTCACGGTAAACTTTTTGAGGATATTGGCAAAGCTGCGCTCTGCAACCCGGTTCCACTGGATAGATACCGACTGGGGATCAGGGATAACGTAACGAACGGCCGTATTGACCTCCTCGATGGTATATGGGCCGCCAATCAGGACATTGCGGAACTTAGCCACGCCGGTGGAGTCCGTTACCGCATACTCATCGACGTTCAGGCCGGAAAGGGATTTGCCGTACAAGCGAAACTTTACGCCCTCAACGAATCCGTCTTCCGAAGTCTTGGTCACCTCCAAAGCACCGCGCTTGAGCACGTTGTTGAAGGTCACGGTCGAGATCTGCCCGCCGACAATGGTGACCTGCTGTGAAGTCTGGGGCGTATAACGCTCAATGTCCGCTTCTGTTACGGTATAGGTGCCGGCCATGAGCTCGGATACGTCAATCGTGCCGTCGCGGCCGGTAGTCACAGTCTTGGTGATTCCGTTGCCGGAGATCGTGAAAGAAATTCCGGCCACAACGCCATCCTCGCTGGTCTTGACCAGGTGCATGGTGCCGAGCGCCTCCATCTCAAGCCGAAGATAGGCGCTGACAGGGTCTGACACATTTTCGCCGTAGGTGACAACATCCTGAATGCCGGCGCCTTTGTTGCCGTCCGTCCAGACGACCACACCGCTTCGCACGCCGTTGGTCTTGCTGGCGCTTACGCGGATATCGCCTGCAATCGGCATGTCGGAGGTGATTGTCAGGCGGTTCCCGCTTCGGGAGAAGCTGATTCCGGGTTCCGAGGAGCTGAACGAGAAGTTCGACAGCACTCCATTGGTATCCGTCAGTGTCACGGTATATCGCGTGCCGTCGTATTTGAGTTCATAGCTGCGTGCGCTGCCAATGCTTCGTGCGCAGAAGCTGGGGATCTCTGCGTGACTCTGCACGCTGGCGGCCATGGAATTATAATAGGAGCGGATCTGGCTGCGAAGCGGATGCTCGTCCCGGATATAACTCCAAACCGCGCTCTTCCCATAGCCGGAGGGATCCACCTTGTTGAAGCTTGCGTCACGCTCGCCGACAACCGTCTCCCAGACCAGCAGCTGTGTAGCGATTATATGGCTTAACGCAGCTGCATCCGAGGCGTTCTGAGAACGCCAGGATGTGGATACATTGCCCTGATAGCCATACTGCATGATCCGGCCAAGCAGGACCTTGATGGTATCCGGGGAAATGGTCGGATTGAGGTGGCTGGGGTAGTTTTCCCAAAATGTCTCATCCTTGTGGGAGAGAGTATCGCCGGCATTTTGCCCGATGCCGGGCTCGATGCAATACGAAACCTGACCGTTATAGGTGCCGATGCTATGCACCGTTGTGTATTTGCTGTTGAGAAACCGCCAACCGCCCATCAGAGACGTGGCAGAGTGGCCCCACGCCGTCGCAGAGTAGTTGCTGTCACCGTCGCGTGGGAAATCCACCATGTAAGCGTCTACCGTCGTTGCGGCAAACACAGGTGTGCTGATAGACAAAAGCGTCATCATGCACATGAGCAGGGACAAGAATGCCGAAAAGGCTTTCTTGAGCGTTTTACGTTTCATCGGTCCTTTACCTCCTGTTTTTTTGCAGCAAAGAAGCGCACCGTTTCCGATGCGCTTCTCGCTGCGTGATGTGGTTTGGCTCAGGTGCAGCAGATATACAGATCGTATCACGCTTCTGTTCTCAGCTGCGCCCAAACGCAGAAATATATGATGCCGTCTGCTGCGTACAGTTCCAGCCACGATTTGATATCCCGCGCCGGATGGATGGATATCTCCGGCGATAATGGGGGTATCCCGGCGTCCCGTTGCGGTAGAGTCATAGGTGAAACCAACTCCAACGCCGCAGTTTCACGCAAATGCAGTTCATTCATGGCCGGCTCTTCGAGTATGGCTGGTTCTGATTCCGGAGGGCTTGACGGCTGTAAGGTGTACTCCGGAGTGCCGCAGTATGGCTCCCGGCTCTCACTTGAGGCTTTCCCCGGGTACTGCCGGGAGGCAGTGGGGTTGTCCGGTACGCGGATACGCACTGAGCATTACGGCAATATACTCATCCTGCCAGATTGAAATAGCCACGATCCGCTTCGTCAACGCAGCGGCTGAGTATCTCGAAAAACCGTTCCGGCGTGAGCTCCGTATCCAGCCAGTGGGTGGCGCGATAGGAATAACAGCCGACGTCCTCGTTGATGGCGTGGCTGCCCAGCACGCTGTGCAGGTTCAGCTCGTTGGCAAGCTGCTGTTTTCGTGCGCCATCCGGGTTTCGGATCGCCTTAGCCAGGCAGACGACCAGCAGCGGGTGCAGCGGCGAGAACGAGATCTGCATATAGTAGCCGCGGTGATCCAGCGTCAGCGAAGTTTCGTCCTCCGCCTCCACCTTCATGTGGGACAGGATCATCCTGCGGGCTTTTTGCGCAAGATCCGTTCTTCTGACCTGCTCTGCGCGGGTCAGATCGTAATCAAGCATAGTTGTTCAACCTCCTTGTCATTTTCTGTTCGCTCCAGTCATCTCGGGGTAGCGATGTGTGTGATCGCTCCCCAGATCCGATTGGATTCGTTGTTGATGCCCAGAATCCGTACCGTTACGCGAGAGCCTCTGGGCGGGCGCCCGCGCTTAGGATAGCTGCACAGACAGTCGATGCCGCCGTCCAGTGAGACGAACACACCGTTCATGTCCACCATACTGACAGTACCTACATAGCGGTTGCCCACAGAATAACGCCGCAGCGCCTTTTCATAGGGATTCTCTCCGGCCTGCTTGATGGAGGCGCTGACCCGGATACGGGTTCGGTCACTGCGGTCGATGCTCAGGATTTTAACCAGAATGCGCTGCCCGGGCTGAAAACTGTCCTGCGCATCCAGCATACGCTGGTAGCTCAGCTCACGAAGAGGGATGTAGACCTCCAAGCCAAACAGATCCACGAAGATGCCGGCACGAATGACGGATACGACGCGAGCTTCCGCACAGATACCTTCGTAGAGCAGATTGTTTCCATCCCGGTCTGTACCGAAATAGTACGCGCGGCGCTTAGCGGACATAGCCTCAAGACGGCTGCCGACTGCAACGCCTGCCTTGGCGTCGATACCCTTGATGATGTAATCCACTTCCGCCCCCAGGCGCTTGGTGACCATATAGTGCAACACATCCTCCGGAAGCCTGCCGCGGAAATCCTCCGGCGGCTCCACCGCCTCCTCCGCAGGAATAATAACCTTGATATCGCCATGATAAATGACTGCAAGAGAACGCGAGGGATGGTCAGCGGGGCGTTCGATGCCCTGAATGGTCCCGGTCAGGATCCGTTTGGTCTTTAAGGATTCTACCAGGTCCAGCAAATCGTTGCGGGCTTTGTCCGCTTCCGTTTCCACACTGGGGCGCTCGTCGATGGATACCACCGGCGACGCCGGTCTGGCAGCGGCGCGCCTGCGCGGCTTCTTCTCCGGAGCTTCGACGCCGTCGGATGCATCCCCGGGCGGTTCTGCCGCCGCTGTGTCAGACTCACTTTTCTTAGCTCTTGGTTTTCTGGTTCGGCGGGCCGGCGGGCTCTCTTCAGGCTTTTTCTCATCCAAGTCGGAATCGGTCTGGGACGCCGGAGCTTCCGGCGCAGTTAATTCATCGGATCCGGCCGGGAATTCTCTGGGAAGTTCAGTGCCCGATCCGGTCTGGGATACCGGTGCTTCCGGGGTGTTGCGCGCGGCGTCTTCGATCGGCATCCCTTCGGGATTCGCAGATTCGGAATCAGTCTGGCAAATGTCGATGAGATCAGCGTCTCCGGGCGCCCCTTCAGCGCTGAGCACTCTATCCGGCTCAGGTTCAGTTTCAGTCTGATGTAATGCGTGTTCATTGATGTTTTCGTCCGTCGCGGCCGCAAGAATTTCTTCTTCCGGGATCACCGCCGTTTTTTTCGTTGCCATTGTTTGATCCTCCGTTTCTTTTGTTTGAATATAAAAAGAGCGTCCCATTTCTGAGACGCCCATCTGCCGGTAATGTTTTTTATTTGTCCAGGATATACGCCGTAAGCAGCCTTCCCGTTATTTCCTCCTGCGACGTTCCTCGTATTCCAAGTGCCTTGAGGTCAATCGATTCTTCGCGCATTGCGGAAAGGAAGCCTTTCATATCATTGCGGATCGCTTGCGGCAAGTCAAGCATATCATTTTCTCTCAACAGCATGCTGAGCCGGATCACGTCATTTTTGTGCTTCCGGATGTTTTTGCTGTCAACCTTTGCGCCGGCTTCCTTTCGCTGGCGAAGATCCAGCCACGCCTTGGCCTTGAATGGGATGAGGTGCATTGCGTCAAGAATCGGTATCCCATCTATTATGGTTTTCCCCTTGCGCAGGAATTGGTAATACGCATCATCCAGCAAAATCGCCGACAGGCTGGATATTTCATGGTCCAGTGGCAATGGCGTAAGTACCGCATCATCCGAAAGGGCAATTGCATCAGCGCGACGGGAAAACAGCTCTATCATGTAGGGATAATCCCGGCTCTTCGGATTCGTAAATCGGTAAAACTGCGGTTCGCCGGTACTTTTATTCCTATGCTCGTACCCTGCGTCTCTGATATATGACCAAAATCGTTCTCCGAACTGCGGCGTCAGGCTCTCTACGATCAGCACCATATCAATATCTCGCGTTGCCCGAAAATCCATACCTTCCTCGCTCATGAGCAGGTCGCATGCTGTTCCGCCGATAATTGCATACTGCTCGCTGTACTCGGAAAACCACCGCTTGAAGCTCTCAAATCCGGTTACCATCTTTGTCACCACACCTTTTCCAGTATTTCTTCAATACATTGCTCTACCCGCTCGTCCATATCGTCTGCTAAGCTTGCCGCCAGCGACAGTACATCAACTCCGCCTGTCTGACTGATACGGCGCGGATCATAGCGCCAGAGCTGCAGGGCGCATTGCTTTTCAGAATCGATCAATTTCTGTGCCGATCCCTTAATTTTACCGCCAACCATACCCCATGTTTCGACCGCCGGCGGATTGAGCATGCTCATTTCCGAAAGCGCACTCAGCCCTGCGGGAAACATATCCCGGGTCACAGCGCTCTTTTCGATGAATACGGTTGTCCGGACAGGCTGGATGAGGTAGGGGACGGCTTTTTGATATAGTCCCTTCGTGTCGAGCTCGGTGCAGAGCATTTTCTGAGCTCCGACGGAGCAGGACTTGTTAAGAAGTCCAAGCGCTACCAATTGATTTGCCGCTCTCGTGATCGTCATTGCGGAAAAGGCAAACCGTTCCGCAAAAGGTGTCATGGGCATAAGCTCGTTCCCATTCAGGATATAGGCAAACAGCAGCATCTGCGCAGACGGCTGCAGCTTCTCTGCGCCCGTCATGAGTCCCTCGCTATCGCAGCGCTCTGTAAGCAGAGCCCCGAGAAAGGGAAGATACACCTGCTTTTCCGGCACGACGAACGCCAGCTTCGCATCAATGAAGGAGTTGCGGCGCTGCCGGGATATGGCCGTTAACTCAAAAACGACCTGTCGCCCGCTTGCTGCATACAGCCTCGCCACATGCTTTTTAAGGGTATTGATCGTATCGAGTTCCCCCACAGGATGAACAATAAGGCACGCTACTCCGCCAATGTCCGCTTGTTCAAATGTATATCTATCGTTCAAAAAAAGCGGCAAGGCTGCCTGCTGCTTCCACTCTGTCCGTATTACCGGGACGCCCAGTGTTTTTGTGATATAGTCCATCTGCTCACCACCAATTTAACTTTCTTTCGGCATTATAACATCACTAAAGTTAAATGTCAACTTTTTAGTTAAATCATTGAGTTCAAAACTCGCTCGGCGGTTTTGCGGAGCTGTACAGAGTTCTGCGTTTTGAGGGTATGGGCGATGTGTGCGGCCGCTCCTCAGACGCTGCGCGTGGCAAAGTCGTTTCGGTCTGGAGAAAAGGCGCTGCCGCGTGCGGGGGTGTGTAATCAAGAATGCTGACGGGAGTCAATTCCTTGGCCAGCGGGTGATCAGCATAATCAAACTTTTTCAGTTTCAGGACATTGTGTCCTCGGATGACCACCAGCAGTTCCTCGTTGGGGATGCGCAGCACCTCGTCCGGAGTCAGCAGCCGTCTGCGCCCCTGGCCCTCCGTCTGACGGTATTGGGGTATGACCTGCGCTACGGCAATGGTCTTGCGCACGGTCATGGTGGAGTTGATCTCCACTGACATATCACCGCTCCGCGCGGAGAAGTATTCGGCGCTGACCTCATCGGTACAGCCCAGCATAAGCTGCACGTCCAGGTTGCCGACGATCTCTGCCCAGAGATTGTTGGGATACCGGTTCTGGAGCTGACCGAGGCTCTGTACGGCCAGCATCACATAGATCGCACGGCTGCGGATAACGCTGAGCGTACGGGCGAAATCCGAACCGTCCGCTGCGCCGCCGAGCTTGCCCACATTGTTGAACTCATCGAAGATGAGGTTGACCGGAACCTTGCAGCGCAGCTCCGGCGTGCTGTCGGCATAGCGCACCAACTTGATGAATAGAAACGAAAAGAACAGCGAGGACAGAAACGCCATCGTTGCGTCCTGATCGCTGAGTATGACGAAGTAGGCGCATTTGCGCTTGCCCGGCGCCGTGAGATCGATATCGCTGCGGCTGATGATGTCCCGCACAGCCTCGTTTTGTAAGACCTGTAACCGGGTGCCGAGTCCAAGGACGATGCCGGAACGCACCGTATCGCTGGCCTGCGAGAAAAGATTGAACGGCGCACGGGCGGGGTGATCCAGCGGCAGCTTTTCAAAAAGTGCCGTCAGCTGCCGTTCGCTGTTTTGGGTCAGGAGCTGGTAGGCGGCCGCCAGGTTCTTCGTCTCCGGGCTGCGGCTCCTGTCCAGATCGATATAGAGCACCAGTGCTTTGAGCAAATTGGCCTCGCCGTTGTCCCAGAAATGGTCGCCCTTGCCCTCACTGGTGTTGGAGATGATGACATTGGTCAACACCTGCGCCAGCAGAGTATCGCCGTTCAGGTCTGACATGCAGTTCCATGAGTCGCCGTGCCGGGGGTCTACCAGGTTGAATACTTTTACCTCATACCCGTTCTTGCGGAACAACTCGGCGGTATCGTTATAGAGCTCCGCCTTCGGATCCGTAATGACTGCCGACTCTCCGCGCTTGAGTATGGTGAACAGCGCCGGACGGATCACGCCACGGGATTTTCGGGTACCGGATGCACCGAATACGGCGATGTGGCGGTTCAGTCTGGTGTCTTTAGGTAAGCAGACGACGCTGCCGTTTTTTTCGCCCAAAATGATGCCATCGGCCTGCGACGGAGGCTTGATCTCCAGAATCTCTTTCAGCTCCTTGTCCTTCATCCATGAAGCGGTGCCGTAGGTTCCGTACTTGCTGCGGGTAAATCCGCGTTCATCGTAGTCCTTGGAGCTGAATTTATCGTGGAAACGCACATAGGCGGTGATACCGACTCCGGTCAGCAGCAGTATACCGATGCTTTTTAGCCCCGGGATGCTGAAGGCGTTGCCCAGACACACGATCGGATTCCAGTCTACGACGCCGATGGTCGTTTGCCCTGTAAGACCGCCGGAATTCATCCAAAGCTCGTAGTTTATCAGCAATTGGCCAAGCACTCCGCCCAGGTAAAGCAGGGTGATGAGTCCCGGTATGGAGACGGCGATGATGGCTGCTGCTCGCTTTTTATCCAGAATGCATTCCTCCTTTATAGTCCCAGTTCTGCTTCTACTGTGGCAGCGTCGATGGTTTTGAGTGTGATATACGGGCCAAGGTACTCTCTTAGAAAGGGCGCTTGATCATCGAAGCAGAGTACCTCGAAGCTCCCTGCGCCGGTCTGCATTGCCTCACGAAAACGGATCAGGCGTGCGATGTCGCCGTCAAGATGCGAGAAAACACAGGTGCCGCCGATACTGGCGTCGTATTCCATGAATCCCCGGTTATATGACCGGACGTCTGGGTCGAACAGCAGCTCAAGCAGCTTTTCTTTCCAGTCTGGGACGGTGAGCAATCTGAACTGCCGGATGCCGCCGGCATTCATGGGCACAAAATAGATATGCCGATAGATGCCGTCAAACCGAAGTTCCAGTCGCCGGTTTTTATCCGACTCCAGCAGTGTGGTCAGCGCCGTATCATAGGACTCGCCCAGCAGGATTGCGGAGTCGATGCTCTGAACCCCGGCATTCATGCGGGCAAGCTCTGTCAGGCTGTGGAGCGCTTTGAACTCTCCCATGCCGTTCCATTTCATCGCGGCGTTCCGCGTGTTATAAACGGCGTAACAGCCGCCGGGATAGAAGATTGCGCCGACGATGCGTGTAAACATGGTTTTGTTCTGTTCCGCAGGAGAGATCTTCTTGAAGTCCCGCGCCAGATAAAAGGCAGGCGTGTCCGATGTTATCCGAAGGATAGCCCGGTTTTGCAAGGCGGGGAGTAGATAGGCCCTTGTCTCGATACCGGCGGTCAGGTGCATCCCAATCGTCTCGGCAACCCGAAGGTTACGGTCCCGATGCGCCATACCGCCGGGGAATCTATGATTGTAAAACGCGGTCATATAATAGCCGTATGCGTCCGGATGTATCCATTCCAGTATGGGGAGAGCGCCCTTACAGAAACGAATCGCTTTGGCATTCCCAGTACCGGTCAGCTGCAGCAGCTTTACCCTCATCCGCTCGCCGGTATCCGGATTACGAAGCTCCTGTGTTGTGGAAAGTTTACCCACCAGCGCTCTGAGAGTACGCTCGTTTCCCAGCACGCCAAGCGAACGGACAGGGTATTCGCCGGCGAGCCCAAGCACTGTGATAAGCCGATGCACATGACTTCCCGGCCGAACGGTAATCATTGTTTCAAACCCCGGAATGCAGGAGCTTTCCGACAACATGACTGCTCTCTTTGTCGGAAACCGTCCGCGCAAAAAGCCTGAAAAATATCGGTTTCATCGGTGTTTTCCGGCTGTTAAAAGATATGTCATTGGGGAGGCGGGTTTTTGCCCTGTTTTTACACATGTTTTTGACGCCGCTCCGGCACATTTTCATGGAGCATCACCCCCTCGTCCGGGATCAGGGGCTCCAGCACCAGCCACTGGGGAAAATCCCGTGCCGGGACCACATACACCTCCGTACGCTCCTGCGTGGAGGCCGCGCTGCAGTAGAAATGATCGCAGCACGGCGGCGCGTCATCCGTAAGCACATACATGGCGACGGTATCGGAGACCATATTGATCTCAATATTGTCATGATCCCGGTACCGGCGCTCCGGTCTGCCTTTTTCATATACATGGCGGAATATCATGATGCTTTCCGGGTATCGAACCGGCGCTTTGCCCTGAAAGAAGTTCCTGAGCGCCGGGTACAGGATGCCCCGAATATAGGAGGCGGAGCCCCTCTCCTTTTTGGGGAGCAGCAGAGGCAGCCGGATGCAGAACCAGCCTTCGATGGTAAAGCCCGCTTCTATTGGAACCGACTCTGCTGCAACCGCATCCACATCCTGCAGCGCCCGCGGATTTCCCGTGTAGGCGGGAAGCGCTCTGGTCAGCAGCGTCAATTTTTCGCTTTCCTCAGCCAGCTTCAGCGCCATGGCATACGCCAGCTCCATGCTTTTCCCTCCGGTCAGACAGCGGAGATTTTTTATGGTCATGCCGAGCCGTCGATCCTGCGTCTCTATTTTATCCAGCAGATGAATGAACGAGTTTATCGAGTCCATCGGTTGCAGCCTCCTCTGTGTAAAATGTAATGTCCGGTTCTTCCTGCCCGGCAAAGTTGACGGTTGCAAACAGGCAGGGCGCCTTGGGGAGCATCATCTGGGACGCCATGGCGATATTGGGCAGGACAAAGATATATTTCATCTCGTCATCCTGCGGCTGCAGCAGCTTGCTAAGGTGCTGCTCGCCGTCATACAGCACAACGATCTCATAGCCGGTGTTTTCCTTCAGAAAAAAGATTTGGGACGGGTAAACCGCAGGATAATGCGCCATGGGATCCACATAGTCGATAAACCGCAGCAGCACCCATATGGCAAGGATCGTCCGCTGATCCGGCTTGCATAGCCCATCCAAAGCCAGATAGTAGCCACCGGCCACATCCGAGATTTGATGCTCCCTTTTCAGATTGCGAAGAATCTTCTCCGCCGTCTCCAGGGTTTTGTCCCGCAGCAGTCGGATCACCTGTGTTTTGGTCAGTGCGCCGTACTGCGACAGCCATTTGATCACATGGCGCTCATCATCAAGCAGCATGTTGTTCACCTCCTTCTGCGTGTGCGTATTCTTTGCGAAATGCGTATTCTACGCTGAATGCGTTTTCTCCCTCTGCCGTTCTTTGAGGATTGCCTCCAGCTCGGCGCGATCCGTGGTGATCATTTCCTTTTCCAGCTTGGAGGCCTTCACCACCACGGGCACTTTGTTATTGTTGGAGCTGATGAGCGCCTCGCCGCGCTCGAAGCGGGTGATGGCGCGGATCTCCGTGCGGGTGAGCTTCAGCGTTTCCTGTACATAGCGGGCCTCGTCCGGCTCCAGGTTCAGAATGATCTTGTTCTTGGAGTTGTTGATGATCGCCCTGCCGTACTTGCCGTCCTCCAGACCGAAGAAATCTGACAGATCCTGCGTTGCGGAAATGGCCGCTCCGCCGAAGCCGCGGATAACCTTGAATATCTCAAGGCAAAACTCTGCGGCCATGCGGTTGGAGCTGGCGCCGATCAGCTGCCAGATCTCGTCGATAAAGATGGCTTTGCGTTTGGTGCGGTCGGACTTTATCTGATCCCACACATAATCCAGTGCGATGAACATGCCCACCGGAAGCAGCTTGCCCTTCAGCTCCGACAGGTCAAGAACGATGTATTTATTAGAGAGATCTACATTGGTCTGTCTGTTGAAGCTTTGGGCGCTGCCGGTGACAAAACGGCTGATGATGGCCGCCAGCCGCTGGGTCATGGGATTCTCCTGCAGGTGCTTATGCAGGTCGCCCAGGATAGGCATCTGCTTCATTTTGGGCGGAGCGGAGGCCATATCCGTATAGATGGAGTCGTTATCATGGGTGATGCCGAAGTCCGCATAGGTTCGAATCAACGCTTCATCCAGCATCTGTTCCTCTTCGTTGCTCATATCGGGGATCAGCAGGCCGAAGAAGGTCATGAGCTGCTGAATTTTTCGAGCCAGCATGGAGCCCATCTCCACATAATCGATCTCGTCAATCAGCTCCATCTCCGGCGACATGGTATGCCGTATCTCCATTACGTTGATGCAGTGGGGGGAACCCGGTGCGATCTTGATAAACTCGCCGCCGATCTTATTGCAGGCTCTGCGGAATTCGTGTCCCTTGATGGGCGCCAGAATGTAGCACTGAATGCCGCGCATCCGCATCCGAAGCGCCAAAAGCTGCATGGTGAAGGTCTTACCTGCGCCCGATGTGCCCAGCAGGTTCAGGTTGGCATTTTTATTGATCTTTGTGTTGAACAGATCCACGATGCACAGGGAGTTGTTGTATCGGTTGATGCCCAACAGCACGCCATTGTCGTCCGACAGCTCAAAGCTGGTGAAGATATAGCTGGATGCGGCGCCGCTGGTCAGCACATTGCGCTGCGCCTTTTTCTCCAGCTTGGGCGAGATTTTCAGGAACGGCATCACCGACTGCAGTGCGGCCTCCTGCTGAAAGCTGCACTCGCTGGTGTACATATCCATGGATTTGAGCATATCCACCATCTGCTGCTTGCGCCAAAGTAATTCCTCGTAGGTTTTGGCCGATACGGTGATGAAAACGCTCATGTAAAAGAGGTCCTCGTTGTAGTTGGCGATTCCATTCTTGATAAAATAGCCCGCCTGTATGGAATTGGTCAGCTCCTCATAATCGGTGCTGGTATCCTGCATGCTCTTGAGTTTGGTGCGGTTGAGCCTGATCCGCTGGGCGACCTTATCTATGGTGCGGCTGCGGTTCTCACGGCGGAGATGGACGTCGATATCCACTCCTTCTCCGGCGTTGATGAGTGAGGACATCCAGCCGGCCCGGACGCGGCTTGGATACCCGCCCGCCTTGATGTAGAGGAAGGAATAGTACAGCCCGTCCATAACGACATAGTTATAATGGCTCAGGTCGATGCCGCGGGGCGCCAGAAAGTTGGCCATGCGGATAGGCGGCACCGGGTCCATGCCGATGATTTTCTTCTTTGCCGCCATGGTGTCCACCACGATGCGATCTACACGGGAGGAAAACGGTTCGTCCGTGCAGGAGCGCCGATTGTAAAACATGTATAGGATTTCGGCAGTCGCTTCATCCGGGTCTTTGGACTGGACGATGCTGTTGCCGCATTGCATGAAATACGCCCGCGCTGTCTGCTCGGCGGTCTGGAGCATGCCATAGATCTTTGCATAGTCGTCGCTTTCGTTGCGGCCTACCGCCTCATACTGGAAAATCAGAAAGAAGCGCCTCGTCAGCGCTTCCCGATTTCCCACATCCTTGATGAGTCCGATATAATCTTCGCCAAGCTCCTTACATTGCGGATTCTCCTCGTGTTCCAATTCCTCGCAGATCATGGATATGTGCTTATCCGAGTCCGCGCGGCGCGTAATGGACTTGAACTGCAGCCGCATGGGGGATATCTTCAGCCAGCTGGCAAAGCTGGAGATGATGTTGAACTGCTCCTCATCGGAGCGCAGCGTGAAGTTGATCGGCTCGATCTCAAGGATTTTTATGTAGCGGTTGTCCGTCGTTTCAATGATCCCGTTTTTCAGGTCGCGGATGGGCAAATAATCCTGTACAAACTCAAGCTTTTCTTTTCTGCGGTTTCTTTTTCCTTTTGCTTTGGCCATAGCGGTATCCGATCCTCCTGAAGTGTAATTTCCTGCGGTGTGTCCAGAAATGGATGATATGGCCGATGTACTGAAACAGCGACCCGCCATCCACGCCCATTGCAGACACCACCGCCAGCGGCAGCAGCGTGACCGTCATGACCACGATGCGGATGGTTCCGGGCATGGGGATCAGGATCAGCTCCGGATAGCCCAAAGCCAGCACCAGAATCACAGTTTCAATTGCGTTGCGGGTATCGATCATCCCTCCCAGCAGTTTGCCGCTGTCCGTATAGTTTGCGGGGATTGCGTACACATTGTTGTATTCTCTTTCATCCAAGTTTTTCACCTGCCTAATCTGTAAATTGTTGCGGTTGTGGTATACCGTCCCATCCGCAGCGCCTGCTGATGGTCCGGCACATAGATATCCACGCGATGGATATTGTTCTCTATGCCCGAGCCGCCCCGATCTTCCACGGTGTACATGGTACCGTTTATCATGATTTGCGTGCCGAAGGGATAATGGCTGGACATAGCGACCATACCGACCGCTGCCTGTTTGCCGCTGGCGGTAAGCCCCTGCGCATTGCTGCCGCAGCACTTTGCACAGGCGCAGTAATGCGTCACCTCTACCTCCAGCGTATAAAGCGCCTCGCCGGTCGGGGCGTTTACCACCGGCGCATCGTAATCCACGATGCTGAGGCGGCGATAGGAAAGCCTTCCTTCATAGCTTGGCGTATTCAGGATAACGCCGATACCGCCGGAGGAATGCACCCACATACGTGTCCCTTCCGCATCATATCCGGCAAAAATAAGCACATGGCCCCAGCCGTCATCATCCGCAAGGAATCCCAGATCACCCGGCAGCAGCTCCGCTGCGGAGACGCCGTAGGTATTCGGGTACTGTCCGTTGCAGCCGGCGCCGATCTCAACGCCTACTGCCGTATTGAATACCCATGTGGTGAATCCGCTGCAATCAAGACCAAAGGGCCGAATCGTGCCGGTCGTCGGAGAACCGGCTGACGTCACCAGCCGCGGCGTGTTCCAAGCATCGTTCCAGCCGGGCGCCGACTTGCCGCCCCAGAAATATGGGACCTTGCCCACCAACGACAATGCCGTTGTAATGATGTGCTTCCGCATGGGGCTGCAGTTTTGCGCGTTGACAAAGGCGATCAACTCCGCATCGGTCAAGGGAACCATCTGCCCGTTGCCTAATGTCCCATACAGCGTCATTTTCAAGGCGTTGGCCATCTTCTGAATGGCCTCGCCATAGGTTATTTTGAATTGGTCATAGGTGGCGGAGGGATCGATCCCGAAGGCTCGGATGATGACGCTGTTATCAAATGGCTGTACGGTGCATTCCACATACTTTACGACCTCCGTTTCCGGAGTGAGCGTCTCCGTGCCGCCCTGCTCATAATAGATTTCGCTTCGTGTGCCGGTGATTCTGCCTCCGCTGTATATGGGAACGGAAACTGCCACAGGCGTATAGGCTGCCACATTGACCGGCTCCGATGTTGTTATCGTTTCGTCCGGCTCATAGTAGGTGCGACGGGCTGTGGTATAACGGTACTGCGGAATGCCATTGATGGTTCCCGTCTGTGTCTTCGATGTGACGACCGTCACGGTAACGGGTCTGTATGTAGCGTAGGTAAAGGGGACGATTTGCTCCGATTCCTTCTCTACGAAAGATACCGGAAACATACTGTCGGCAACGCTGCGAAGCTTTGCCAGCATATCCTCCTTGCCGGTATTGCGTTGTTGAAGCGATGCGGAGTAGGCCGCGAGGATATAGCTTACATCGTACCCGGCGGAACCCTGTGCGTAATTGATAAGTGCATCCATAGACAGATCGTAGTCGTATCCGCCGTCCTCAATGCTCTGCTCGACTTTTGCGAGGGCTGCGTCATACCCTTCCTCCACAACTGCGGAAATATCTGCGGCAAGGTCGTTATAGGATTCCAGCAGTGTTGTGGGGTTTTCCATGTCTACCATCGACCCATCCAGCCCAAACACGCTGTTTGTGACAACGCTGGGCAGTGAAACGATCAGGACGATAATGACAAGGAAAAACAGGCAGATGCAGACAAGTATCTTAAACAGCGTGTGACGCATGGCCCATGCCGCCGATAAAATCGCACCCCACGGTCCGCCCGCAGCGGTTCCTGCAGCTATCTCGGCAACCGCCTTGCCGCCCTCCACGCCTGCCTGCACCGTCGCAGCTGCTGCATTGGCGCCGGCTTCAGTGCCTTTCACGGCGGCTTGCTTCGCCGTCTCTTTTCCTGCTTCCTTTGCGGCTTTGGCCATCTGCTTGGCAGCTTCGCCGTAATTATCGCTGCCGTCGCCTATCTGCCGTTTATCCGGCTCAGCCATTTTCTTTTACACCTCCCCGGTGAGTATCCGAAGCCGCGCGTGGCGGCTGGTTTCTTTATTCGCAGGCAGGCAAAACAGCCGGAGGGATGTCATCCGCTCCGGCTGTTGCCCGCTGCATTTATTTCCTGCGCTTCGGCGCCTTTATGCCGTTGTCCGGACGCTTTTCCGGCTCCTTAAAGCGGCTGGGCGTGTTCTTGTATCGAACCGACTCCACGGACACCGTGCGGACGTTTTCACCGTCGTAGACGGGCTTTCCGTCCTCGAACACCGGCTTGCGTTCTACAGCGGGGTCTCCATGGATGGCGATCCATTGCTGCCCTCTGACGTCCTCATATACCTGATAATCCCCGCGCGGTGCGGCGAATCTGGCGGTGTCGTAAAAAGCCGTCCCGGAGCCATCGGTATGGCGAACCTCGAAGTGTCCGTCCTCCCGATGCGTGCCGTCCACATGTGCCACCTGCTGCTCAAAGCCGGGCATGAAGTTACGGAAGGCCGCCTGGTTATATGCGTCTGCGGCCTCTCCCTGTTCAAAGGCAGGCGCTTCCGCGTGCTGCTGCATAGCGTACCAGTCTACGCCGTTTGCCGCCTGCATGACAGTGTGCGGTGCGTCAGGCTCATTGTAATACGCGCTGTTGTACCACAGGCTGTTTCCGCTCTCGCTGCCGGCTTCCATGATGCCGTCGCCCGTGTTGCGAATGACTGTACCTTCAGCAGCGCCGGGGAAGGCTGCTGCAACCTGTTCGGATTCGGCGGGGCTGCCGGTAAACCCGGGCGCATCGTAGAAGGCGTTTCGGCCCTCGCCGCTGGCCATCTGATACCATGTGCTGCCGTCAGTGGCAGTTACAACGGAGTGCGGAGCGGCGGGTTTTTCAAACTGCGCCGCATTGAACATCTCCACACTGCTGACCTTGCCGTCTGTGCCGGTCGCCGTCGTGCTGATGTGTCCGCCGCTGATCTGGGTTCCCTTTAGTGTATGGCCCGCAAGCTGAGGCATGTAGTTGCCAAGGCTGCGGTCGGCGATATCGCCGGCAATGGTGCCGGCTGCTTCTGCGGGACGCGCTGCTACGGAGGAGATGGATTCTCCCGTAAGCATCGCACCGTTTCTGGCAGCTACACCGCCAAAAACGCGCCCGACAAAGCCGACGCCGCCGCCCATGCCCATGCGCGTGCCGCCATCAACGACGGCGTCACGGACATAGCTGTTACCCTTGAATCTGCTGGCAAAGCCGGATGCAAAGCCGCTGGCCGCGGCCCCGGTTCCGGTTGCAGTCGAACCGCCCCTGCCGAACACGCTGCCTGCGCTCTTTGCGCTGTGTCCCACGCCGCTGATCACCCTTGCGGCCATCAGCAGCTCCATGCCCATGCTGGAACCGGTCTGCGCCACATTAAGTCCCATAGCGGCCATATAGCTGTCGAATTTCTGCGCGGTCTTTAGGAATGCCAGGGCGCAGAACAGCCATAGAAAGATAGATCCCTGCCCTGTACTCAGCGCGCCGCCGTTTCCGATATACTGGCCTACCGAGGAGTTAAAGCCCCGGATAAACCACACGTTCATGACCAGCAGGAGAAGCTGCGAGCCCACCATCCTGCACCAGCTTTTAAAGACCTGATTGGTCGCCTTGGAGCCGCCCATGCAGAATGCCAGCGGGGAGGTATAGCACAGCACACCGACCACGATATACCGTTCGACCGCCTCCAGCAGCAGCTTGAAGTAATTCCATCCGAGCGCGATCAGCAGGATCAGAACCAGTATGGGCCCGACAACCGTCACGGTTGAAACGATTGTCAGCAGTCCGTTGCTCAGTACCTGCTCCACACCGGCAAAGGTGAATTCCTCCGCCGTCATGCTTACATCCATCAGTGCCGTATACGGCGCTCTGGCAATGTCGAGCGCCAGCATGAAAATTGGTTTTGCGTATCCGATCAGCAGCGCGAAAATCGCGCCACGCACAACTAATTGCCATGGGTTTTCGGCTTCTGTAATGGGTCCTCCGAACGCACGGAACAGCTGCCAGACCACGATGAGAAAAAGGACTGCCCAGGCTGTGTACTGCATGACGTCAAAGGCCTTGGTGATGAAGGGGAAATACTCCTCCATGGTCACCATGTCTGTTCCCAACGCATTGAGAAAGAGGCCGGAAACCGCGTCCATGATCTGCGAGGCAATACTGGAGATCCATGTCACGATCCCTTCAAAAATCCAGTCTAAGATAGTCGTTCACCTCCTGTCTGATCCCGAACTGTTGATCATTAACCTGTGTACTGCCCACCGGCGATCAACGGCTGCAGGTATGCTACGATAAAGCCGAGTGTGTTAAGAATAATCCAGGTCACAACGACTCGTTTGAGCCAGCTGGTAGCCTCGTCCACCGCACGCTGGTTCCGGCTGACCATCCGCACCAACAACGCAATGGCTGCCACGGTCACGGCGACAATGGTACTGATCCCGACCAGCTGTCCGTAGATATCCCGCATGATCGTGGAAAAGCGATCCCAGATCGTTTCAGCCATTACGGGCTGGACGGAGAGGATCGTTGCCGACACGGCGCCCACTAACGACCAGTAGGTATTTCTGAGCCGATGCTTACCTGATACAAGTTGCTTTGACATGCTTTTACCTCCTGTTTTTCAATTCGGCACATAAAAAGGCGCCGCTCTCGGAGGCTGAATTGCCTCGCAGAAACGGCGCCTTTATGGTGTGCTCCTACTATCGGACGCTAACAGTATAGCATGTTTGCATTTACATGTCATCGGCGCGAACCGTGCCATTTTCTCCGCCTTTTTCTGTGCCATCCACTATGCCAGATCAGGCGCACTTACCAGTTTTCCAAAATAGAAAGAACCTCCAGCCAGGAATCCACCTCGCCGGCAGGGGCAGACCATAGGCGCAGGGCGATGATATTGATTGCCTGCGTGCGGAGCCGGTAATAGTGCCGGGCAGAGATGTCCAAGCGGTACAGAAGCTCTTCGTGCATCAGCTTATCCGGTCCTAGAAAGGTCATGTAGATGATGTCGTACATCTTGTGCCCGTTGACCGGTTTGGCTTTCAATATACTGACCGCATCGTTGAGCCGGTCAACCAGCAGGCGGGAGCGGCGTACACTCTCCATCCGGCCTTCCAGCTTTCGATTGTTCATCCCAAGTTCCAGGTCGATCCGATCCAGCAGCGTATCCAGATCCTTCAGAGGGCGATCCAGCTCCTCTGCTACGCTGGATGGGAAGCATTCCAGCGTCCAGAGAATGGTTCGGTAGTGCTGCAGCAGGAGAAGCGTGTTATGATACATGCTTTTCTTTTTCTCCTTTTTGGCTTGGCGGACTCTGTCATCATCGATAGACGAATCTCCCAGAATGCCGCGCTTTGTTAAGAGTTCAATAAATGCGGCGGACTGCTGCGACAGCTTGGTTTCCTGCTGTTCATAAAGCGCCTTTCCTGCACTGCTTTCGATTTTGCTCATGTCGATTCTCCTTTCCGGTTTCGTGAGTGAAAAAAATCCGCGTAAGCACATGGCCCGCGGATGTGGTTCGCATCTATGCGGCGTAGTCTACTACTTACACCTCTGCAGTCATAGATACAGTTCTGACAATTCCAACACAGAGAAATATACGCGCGTATTACAGGGGACGAAAGTGCAACGCGATTTTTTGATACCTGCTCGGCATAATCAGTGGTTCTCATGATAATGATCCTGCGGCTATACCAAAAGATCATCTTGTTTAGGCGTGCATTGTCCGAGCCTCCAATATGCGCATTTCCGGCGCAAATACGCATTTTCTCAATAATGCGTTCAATTTCTGCGCAGGTGGGCAGGGAAGCCTCTGTATCCAGCGGATACAGTCTATTGAAAATGAGGCAGCCGTAGGAGCCCGGCAGACGGTGCAGAGCGAAGGCATCCCCATTCTTCTGAAAAAATCTCCACACCTTTGTCTTTTCCCAGCCCCAGCGCCGTCCCAAGGCTTCCAATGTCAAAGCGACGCCAAGTCTCCCGAATTGAACGGCAGGCGCCAGATAAGAAAACGCATTGCCGGTCTCCTGCCAAACCGTGTGGCACCAGAGGTCCAGCCATGCATCTGATTCGCCGAATGTATAATGCTGATCCGCAAGGCGCTGTGTGATGTTGCGGGGAAGGCAGAGAAAGCCATAGCCGTCTGTTGCATAGACTGTTCCGCTCATGCATTCGGCGCCGGAGCATTTTACGACCCAATCGATGACGGCATATTCCAGCTTCTTTGTTTTCTCGTCAAGCGTGTAACGGATATACCCGAACCGGCTGAGCGTATTCATGATTTCCAGAGCCTCCGTGCGGCTTTTGACGCCCAGAATGCTCTTTAAGCCGACCACGCCACCGGACCACATCCCGGGCATTACATCGTTTGTGTATCCGCAGTATTTTGCCCGACCCTTGCGAAATGCCGCCCGCGAGGCCAGCTTCGCCCAATAACCCATGATTCCCTTGCCGACCGGCAAATGAGTCCTGGGCAGCTTGACCCATTGGTATCTGAACAGGCATTTCGGCATGACGGGTTCCTCCTTTCTGCGATTGGATATAAAAACAGGGCAGCCCCTTAATCAAGAGCCTGCCCTTGCAGTATGTGGTTACTATATTCTTACTTGAAGTCCGGGTAACGATTCCTTCTGCACCCCTACGAGATACCAGGCGTTTCCGTACTCAATGCGAGTGGGTATCCATTCGTCATTTATCAAGACCTCCATTGCAGTTCCGCAGTGCAGGCCTCCATAGATTTCCTTGTTCTCAAAACGGATATCCATACGTTCTGTTTGCCTCTCAAAGTATAATACGCCCTGTTGCATGGTACTTCCTCCCGTGTTATAAAAGTATCGGAAAATAAAATGAGCCAGACGGATCAGCTACATCCATCTGGCTCTGTGGCAGGCTGAAATCATGCGGGATAATAGCCGCTTCAAGTACCTCCTTCCCAGCATATTTTGTCGGATTCAGTCCTGATACTCACCGATTGCGGTTTTCTCTGACTATCCCAATTATACAGCGAACTTCGGCGCGGAAGTCGATGGCGGGGGAGACGACGGCGTTTGCAAAGCCCGTGATCGGTACGAGCGTGCCCGCGCCGCCGAAGCGCGCGAGCTTATTGTAGAGGTTCAGCGCCGTGAGCAGCGCCGAGAGGAACACAAGGCTTATCGACGTGGCCGCAGCGGCGTCCTCCTCGCGCAGTCCCGCCGCCAGCCAGCCGTTCAGAATCCCCTGACCGGCGGCGCAGATCAGCCCGCCGATGAGGAAGGCGAGGGCCATGTCCTTGCCGAGAGGGGATTTTTTCTGCTTGCGGCGCACATAATTCTGATATTCCTGCGGGGTCATGTTCACGGCGCATCACGTCCTTTCCGGTCGTAGTCTGCCCCGGCGGATGAAAAATATGCCGCCGCCTTGCCAAGCGGCGGGAAAAACGCTATAATCGAAGAACCAATAACCGGAAAGCAGGTGATCCTATGACAGACGGTGCGCATCCCTTCGGGCGGAAGACACGACAGAAGGCGCTGATCGACCCGGACCGCTGCACGGGCTGCGGGTACTGTTCGGTGTTCTGCATCATGGAATGTATCGAGCAGCAGCCCGACGGGATCTACCGTGTGGACGCGGAGCGGTGCATTGGCTGCCGCTCCTGCAGGGTCAACTGTCCGTATGAGGCCGTGACCATTCTCCCGGCGAAGCAGGAGGGCTGAACATGGGAAAAAAGAACATCAGGAGGGATCACCCGCTCGGGCTGTATCTCCACATTCCGTTCTGTAAGGCGAAGTGCGCCTATTGCGACTTCTATTCGCTCGCGCGCAGCGAGGAGAAGATGGACGCCTATACCGCCGCGCTGCAGCGCCACCTCGTCGAGGTCGCGCCGCAGGCGGACTGTCACATCGTCGACACCGTCTATTTCGGCGGCGGCACGCCGAGCTACCTCGGCGTGAAGCGGCTGACGGAGCTGCTCAAGACGGTGAAGAAGCACTACCGGCTCGCAAAGGAGCCGGAGATCACGGTGGAGGCCAACCCAGACAGTGCGTGCGACTGGAAGGCGCTGCGCGCCCTGCGCCGCGCGGGCGTGAACCGGCTCTCGCTCGGCGTACAGTCGACGGACGACGCGCTGCTGCAGGCGATCGGGCGCGTCCATACCTTCGCGCAGGTGCAGGAGGCCGTGGCCGCCGCCCGCCGCGCGAAGATCAAAAACCTCAGTCTCGACCTCATCTACGGCCTGCCCGGCCAGACGATGGCCCAGTGGGAAAAGACGCTGCAGGACGCGGTCGACCTCCAGCCGGAGCACCTCTCGTGCTACGGGCTCAAGCTCGAGCCGGGGACGCCGCTTTTTGCGCGGCAGGGGGAGCTGACGTTCCCGGACGACGACGCGCAGGCGGACATGTATCTCTACACCGTCGCCTTCCTCAAGGAGCACGGGTACGAGCAGTATGAGATCTCCAATTTCGCCAAGCCCGGCTTTGCCTCGAAGCACAATCTGAAATACTGGCTGCTGCAGGAGTACGCAGGCTTCGGCCCCGGCGCGCACTCCGACTTCGGCGACGTGCGCTACGGGTACCTGCGCGACATCGACCGCTATATCGCGGGGGAGCTGGTGCTCTCCGAGCGGGAGACGATCTCCCGGCGGGAGCGCGATATGGAGTACATCATGCTGCGGCTGCGGCTGGCGCGCGGCGCCGACCCGCGCGAGTTTGAAAACGCCTTCCGCGAGCGCTTTAACCCGCTGGCAAAGCTCCTGCACCAGTACGCCGCGCACGGCCTTGCCTGTCAGAACGACGACGGCAGCTGGCGTCTGACGCCGAAGGGCTTTCTTGTCTCGAACCAGATCATCGGCGCGCTGCAGGAGGAGCTGAGCCGCGAAAAGGCCGACCGCCTGGCCCGCGCCGCCCGCGGCGACTACAGAGTCATCGACTAACCAAATACAAATCGTATAATAGACAACATAAACAACCGGGAGGATTTATCCTCCCGTTGTTTATAAGCCTCGCAGAGTTCACGGCCCGCAGGCCGCGAATAAAATGAAATCCGTTTTTCGCGGCGGCGTGTACGTCGCAAAAAACACCCTGCGCGGAAGCGGCGGTGACTTAGGAAAACATTGAAGCAAGGAACGGTGTAGCTTAACGGCTATGCCGTTCTTTGCTCTTTTTTACTCGTGTTACGGGCATTTTCGATTGCCCGTGTGAAGTCAAATGCACCGATAAAGTTATAGACGATGGTGATTTCCCGTGTTCTGGATTTCTTGTCAACATGAGAAACTTCGATCCTGTCAATGAAAGCACGGAGAACAGCCGCGTCAAGCTCCTGCAAATCCGTGTACTTCTTCACGGCAGCGATAAACGCCTTGACATTGGTTTTCTGCTGTTCCTGCTGCTTCAGGTCTTTGCGCAAGACATCTGCCATTGATTTTAGGTTGCTTTGTTCCAGCTCGTAGTCATGGGACATTTTGATAAACCGTTCATCTGACAGCTTGCCAATCACATTGTCCTCATACAATCGGGAGATAATACGGTCAAGCTCGGCAATCCGCGTGTCTGCCTTTGCCAGCGTTTCACGCTTCCGAACAAACTCTGCATCCCTGTCCCGCATATCGCTCTCGGCTGCGTCCTGAATGAACTCCGCTTCATGTTCTGAAACATAGGAGATTGCTTCCCGCAGATTTCGCAGAACAATTTCATGCAGCACAACATTCTTGATAGAATGGGTCGTGCAGAGATCCTTGCCCTTGCGGTAGGTAGAGCAGATGAAGTATTTCTGGTTCTCTGCGAAGTTGGTAGCGCGGCATTGATACATTTTACCGCCGCACTCTGCGCAATACAGAAGCCCGGAGAACATACCCATTTCACCCATCTTGGTAGGACGGCGACGCGCCTTGCGAATGTTCTGAACAATCAGGAACACACTTTCCTCGATGATCGGCGGCTGGGTGTTCTCGAAGATCACCCAATTCTCAGGGTCATTCCAGATTTTCTTCTTGCTCTTATAGGACTGCTTTGTAGTCTTGAAGTTTACGGTATGCCCCAGATAGTCCACGCGCTCCAAAATGCGGGAAACCGTTTCATTTGTCCATTTGTACGGGTCTGCTGTCGGCTTGTTGCTGGTCGGTAGACCTTTCGCATGGCAATAGGCGGTTGGGTTCAAGATTTGCTGCTGTTTGAGCCATTTAGCAATCTGCGTGGGTCCCTTGCCGGATGCGCATAGGGAGAATATCTTCTGTACGACGGCTGCGGCTTCTTCATCGACGATCCATTTCTTTTTGTCCTCCGGGCTTTTCATATACCCATAGGGCGGAATGGTCGTCAAATGCTCGCCGGACTTGCCTTTACTCTGCCATGTAGCGCGAATCTTCTTAGAGGTATCGCGGGCATACATTTCGTTGAACACATTGCGGATCGCGGTAAACTCACTTTCGCCGCGTGTGCTGTCCACGCCGTCATTGACGGCAATGAAATGAACGCCAAACTCCGGGAAAACAACATCGGTATACATTCCCACTTGGAGATAATCGCGCCCAAAGCGGCTCATGTCCTTTACGATGACGCGCTTGATCCGTCCTGCCTTGATGTCGGCAAGCATACGCTGGAAACCCGGACGGTTGAAGTTTGTGCCGGAATAACCGTCGTCCTCGTCGTAATGGCGGTAGGCGGTAATCCCATGATCCTTGCAGTAGCGTTCCAGAATCTTCTTCTGAGACGAGATTTGTCAAGGATAATTTCTGCGAAATATAATAGATTCATGGAAC
>ENA-UONQ01000274-UONQ01000274.1-human-gut-metagenome-genome-assembly--contig:-CS26-NODE-274-length-73420-cov-18.656771_pt1 | contig 73420 bp, 68 predicted proteins | sample MGYA00242460_ERZ724007 | MGnify/ENA metagenome assembly ERZ724007
TCTTTAAAAACAGATTTGGAGTGCAAAGTTACGACAAATAATTTGTTAACATACATATTTAGGCAACTTTTTCACTATATTTTCAACTAATAAAACAAAAAAGAATGCCGACAAGTTGTATGACGGCATCCTTTTTCTATTTCATTAGCTTATCCTACAATCTTCTTACCTTAATTTATAACTCATTCCTGAGTCAGGTCTACTGCAAAGTATCCGCGCTTGCCGGACGGGAATACGCCGGTCAGGAACAATACCTGATTCGGAGACTTAACAGCGGCTTTCATCACTTCTTCCAGATCACTTACTTTGCGCATCGGCTGGTCGTTAGCTTTCAGGATGATGAAACCTTTGCGAACTCCTGCATCTGACATCTTACCGGAAGAAACGCCTGTCACTTGCAGACCATAGCCGAGATTCAGCTGTTTCTTCAAGTCATCCGGCAGTTCTTTGAATGCAGCACCCAAAATTTCCATACCAGCTTCCTTCACGATCTTGGTAGTACCCTGTTCGTTCTTCAGCGTCACTTCTACTGACTTTTCTTTCTTGTCACGAACTAGTTTCACAGTTACCTTATCGCCCGGACGGTGTTTAGCCAATGCTTCCTGCAAGTCGGCAAAGTTATGTACTTTCTTGTTATCTAAACCGACAATTACGTCATCCACCTTGATATCAGCACTGGCAGCCGAACCGTTATCAACGATTTCGCGTACCCATACGCCGTCTACCACGCCAAATTCTTTCGCTTTATCACGCAGTGTAGTACCGGACTTATCGATAGGACTCTGATCTTCCATGATGCTGCTGCCCAAAGAAGCTCCCTTGATGCCAAGGAGGGCACGCTGTACTGTTCCGTATTGTTTCAGGTCGGCAACTACCTTAGTCATAATGCTGGTAGGGATAGCAAAGCCGTATCCGGCGTATGCTCCCGTAGGTGAAGACAACACGGAGTTAATACCTACCAGTTCGCCTTTCGCATTCACCAGTGCACCACCACTATTTCCCTGGTTGATGGCGGCATCTGTCTGGATGAAAGATTCAATACCGCCATTGTATACTCCCAAAGTACGGGCTTTGGCACTTACGATACCTGCTGTCACTGTAGAGTTCAGATTGAAGGGGTTTCCTACGGCGAGTACCCACTCTCCTACTTTCAGTGTTTCGGAATCTCCAACCGGAATAGTAGGCAGATCATCATCAGACTCAATCTTGATCAAAGCAAGGTCTGTGCTCGGGTCAGTACCGATCACACGTCCTCTGAACTCACGGTTATCATTCAGCTTCACACTGATCTCATCGGCACCTTCAATTACGTGATTGTTGGTTACGATATATCCGTCTTTGGAAATGATGACTCCGGAACCAAAACCAACACGAGGCTGGGATTGTACCTGACGCTGCTGTCCGCGTCCGTCGCCAAAGAAGAAGTCAAAAATATCCGGCGCTTGCTGAACGGTTCTTGTTTTAGCTTCCTGAGTAGACTTTATATGTACGACAGCATGAAGCGAATTCTCCGCAGCTTGTGTCAAGTCAACCGGTTGAGCGTTTACCGCGTCAAAAGCAGCCAATTTGACATTGGGATTCTGCTGGAACATCTCATTAAAAGATGTCTCCTTGGCAGCATCATTGGATTGCAACAATTTGTAAGTTGTCAATCCTGCAACTCCTGAGCTAAGAAGAATAATAGCTCCTACTCCCAGAATGTTCTTTGTTGTCTGTTTCATGATTTATAATTCTTTAAATTGTTAATATTCGACATTGTTTTAACTTTTACGACGTTAAAATAATAACAAATATCGTTCACTTATTCTACTTGTCACTCTTTTTTGTCCTCTTTTAACAGAGAATATTTGAGGCTTAACAGCGCTTAACGACAGCAACTGACAAATTTACATTCGTTGTATGTCAGATGGCTTTAACAGTCTGACATTCATTCAGTAAGATCAGATTTTCATGACACCGATTCCGGGTAAGTCATTCAAGGTGATTTTCCCCTTCACTACTTCTACCCCTTTGAAGCGGTCGTTGGAGATAAGCAGGTTACCATCGAGGTCGGCAAAATCGACCGCCGGAGAAAATTGCGAGGCGGCAGATATCGCACACGAAGTCTCCGTCATACAGCCCACCATCACGCGCATTCCCAAAGCGTGTGCCAGCGTCACCATCTTCCATGCTTCACGCATACCGGTACATTTCATCAGTTTGATATTGATTCCCGTAAATGCGCCTTTCAAAGCGGCCACATCCTTTAAACGCTGTAACGACTCATCGGCAAACACCGGCAGAGGGCTTTGCTGCGTCACCCAGGCTATGTCATCCAGTTGCTCCTTCGGCATGGGCTGCTCTATCATCACAATCCCCTTCTCTTTCAGCCAATGGATCATATCGAGCGCGTATTGGCGGTCTTTCCATCCTTGGTTGGCATCTATGGCAATCGGAAGGTCTGTCACCGAACGGATCGTCTCTATCATTTCCTTATCGTTGTCTCTTCCCAGCTTTACCTTTAATATATTAAACCGGTCTGCGCACTCTTTTGTTTTGGCACGAACCACATCGGGCGTATCGATACCGATCGTAAAGGTGGTGGAAGGGGTCTTTTCCTTATTCAATCCCCATATCTTATGCCACGGAGCTCCCAGCAGCTTTCCCACCAAATCATGAAGGGCAATATCTACCGCTGCCTTTGCCGCCGTGTCTTTCGGCGACAGACTGTCAACGTATGACAAAATGTCCTCTAACTGAAAAGGATCACTGAATTGCTCCAGATTTACTTTTTTAAGGAAGTTCATCACCGACTCCACCGTCTCCCCAAGATAAGGGGGCATTGACGCCTCTCCATATCCGGTCACTCCCTCATACTCGATTTCTACCTGCACATCGGGTGTGGTGGTGCGCGAATAAGTGGCTACCGTAAAGACGTGCCTCAACTTTAACTCATAAGGGAAAAAAGTCATTTTCATCTTTCCTCCCATACCCTGTTTGTTTATATGAATGGTGGAAGCTATAGATTCTCCCGCCAATACCTGACTGACAGCTATTCCGGAGCCTAAAGTTGCAAAGGCGGCCGTTTTCAGGAAATCTCTTCTATTTGGCATTTGTTGAATGGATAATGGATAATTGATAATGATTAGTCATATAGATAATAGGGGTTATGGTCAGTGGTATTCATGCCTTTCTCCTTATTTATATAAGGCAGGAAGCGAGTGGCAAAAAGCAGACGGCCGGTGTTGAACTCGTCGTAGTACTCGTCTTCGGGATCAAAGCTGCTGACATGTACGTCTCCCAGGGCATGGATGAAGCGTTTGTTGCCCAGGTAGATGCCTACGTGCGAGATGCCTTCTTTGCGGTCGGCTGTGGCTTTGCGACCGAAAAAGACGAGGTCTCCGCGTTGCACGTTGGAGAAATCAGGAGCGATTTCAATGCGTTCGCCTACATAAGCCTGTTGCGACGCATCTCTCGGGATGATTATATCGTGCATAAAAAGCACTGTCCGGACCAGACCGCTGCAATCGACTCCTTTCGAAGAAGTTCCCGCCCACAGATAAGGGATTCCGATCATTGTATAGGCGGTTTGAATAATGCTTTCGACATCCTGTTTCAATGAAGCTCTCCACTTCGTTTCGGGTTGTGAAATATGTTTGGATATATATGCCTGGCGACCGTCGGGATAAGACACTTTGTAAAAGCGCCCTTTGCTCCCCTCCCACTTCAGACGGTTGCCGGCAACGACATCCGATACGGTCTGAGAGTCATCATCCGGTTTTTCGTACGTAAATCCATAATGGGAAGTCACCACGATCTTCTCAGCACGGTTCCATTCATCGTATTGCTCTTTCGACATCGGAGTAATCACCATCCGGTGTACCCATCCCGTATAGTCATCCGGAGTCTGAATCTCATACCAGCCGGTATATTGCAATACCTTGACCGGCATTCCGAGCAACGCCTGCGTACTCATCCCGGATGTAAACTTACCTTCATCGCGCATATTACAAACAGAAATGTGCACTACCCCATAAGCCGAATCAGCAGGCATGGAGCGTATTTCCTGAGCTTTCAGACTAACTACCGTTACTACCAGCAAGCAATAGAAAAAAAGGATATTTTTCTTCATTGAATCATGATTTAATGATAGCAAAGGTAGAAATTATTTCTATTTGTGACACTTTCTTTGGCTAAAACAAAATAAATGACGTACTTTTGCAGTCTAAAGCAGTTGGCCGGTCTGTCGCGTGCGCGTTTCGCGCAGGAGGAAAGTCCGGGCAACACAGAGCATCCTACTTCCTAACAGAAAGCTGTCCGCGAGGGTAGAGTAACGTAGAAGAAAATAACCGCCGCTCCTTTCGGGGAGAGGTAAGGGTGAGAAGGTAGGGTAAGAGCCTACCAGTCGTATGGTGACATACGGGCTGTACGTCTTAGGAGTTGTAAGGTCATGTAAACCGGCGTTATGAGAGCTGCTCGCTCCATGTCGGAGGGTAGACCGCTAAAGTGTCGTGGTGACACGCCACTCAGATAAATGACAGGCACCTTATATCTATAAGGTACAGAACTCGGCTTACAGGCTGACTGCTTTTTTTCTTTTTTAAACTGCTTTTTTAAAATTCTGAGCCATGAAGAAGAAAATCACCGATATATGGAAATTCATCACGTATGACATCTGGCGCATCACGGAAGATGAAGTGACTAGAACGAAATTCTCGCTCTACAATATTATCAAAACCATCTATCTCTGTATCAACCGATTTACTAAAGACCGGATGGCAAACAAGGCCTCAGCACTGACATACAGCACACTGCTTGCTATTGTGCCTATACTCGCCATCCTATTCGCCGTGGCCCGCGGATTCGGATTTGATAATCTGATGGAGCACCAGTTTCGAAGCGGCTTCGGGGGAAATATAGAAACGACGGAAGCTATTCTTTCTTTCGTCAACTCCTACCTCTCGCAAACCAAAGGCGGTATTTTCATTGGGGTAGGTCTGGTGATGTTGCTATGGACCGTGATCAATCTGGTGAGCAATATCGAAATCACTTTCAACCGTATTTGGGAAGTAAAGAAGGCGCGTTCCATGTACCGGAAGATTACGGACTATTTCTCCATGTTCCTGCTCATGCCGATTCTGATTGTGGTATCGGGCGGTCTTTCTCTGTTTGTGAGTACCGTGCTGAAGCAGATGGACGATTTCGTTTTACTGGCTCCCGTCATGAAGTTCATGATCCGCCTTATCCCATTTGTTTTGACTTGGCTGATGTTTACAGGGCTGTATATCTTCATGCCCAACACGAAAGTAAAATTCAAGCACGCTCTGATTGCAGGTATCCTGGCAGGTTCCGCTTATCAGGCCTTCCAGTTCCTGTATATCAACAGCCAGTTATGGGTATCGAAATACAATGCTATCTACGGTAGCTTCGCCGCCCTCCCCTTGTTTCTGCTTTGGCTGCAAATCTCATGGACCATCTGTCTGTTCGGAGCTGAATTGACGTATGCCGGACAAAATATCCGCAGCTTTAGTTTCGATCAGGATACCCGCAACATCAGCAGACGTTACCGGGACTTTATCTCTATCCTGATCATGTCGCTTATCGCCAAACGTTTCGAAAGGAATGAACCGCCCTATACAGCAGCAGAAATATCGGAAGAGCATCAAATCCCCATCCGGCTGACTAATCAGGTACTCTATCAATTACAAGAAATAGACTTGATCCACGAGGTAGTGACCGACCAAAAAAGTGAAGATATCGGCTACCAGCCCTCTATGGATATTAACCAGCTGAATGTAGCCATCTTGCTCGACCGACTGGATACTTATGGGTCCGAAAACTTCAAGATCGACAAGGATGAGGAATTTAATGACGAATGGAAAGTACTGACTGAATCCAGAGAAGAATACTATAAGAAGGCAAGTAAAGTGCTACTGAAAGACCTATAGAAATTCCCATAAACGTCTTTGTTTTTTACCAATTCTCAATTTCGAGAATCACATTCAGGCAAATATCTCATAATCAAGAGATTAAAGACTTCTACTTTTTCCTTTAAAAGAAACAGGTCGTTGGTTTTAAAGGAAAGCCTCCTTGGTTTTAAAGGAACGACCTCTTCCTTTTAAACCAACGAGGCTTTTTACTGTATATCTACTCCGGCAAGTCCAAGGAGTAATCTTTTTTCAATTAGTATTGATTATAAGAAATGACCTTTTCTTTCGGCTTCCTCATCTTCTTTCGTTTCTCTTTCACCGGATACCCGATTGCAATATCCAGCAATAAACGTTTGGAAGCAGGAATACCTGTCAATTGCTTGATCTCTTTTTCATCAAACCAGCCCAAGATGCAGGAACCCAGTCCTTCATTCTCTGCAGCCAATGTGATATGAGCAGCAGCGATTCCAATATCAATCAGCGGGAAATGCTTGCCTTTTACTTTTCCTCCAAGCAAGGATGTAATATTGGCAGACTCTTCTACAACCAGAATATGTACAGGGGCATCTTTGGCGAACTTATTCATGCCTAGTCCGGCTGCCGCCTTCCCCACTTTTGAAGCCAGCTCATGGTCCGTCACGACCACAAACTTCCATGGCTGCGCATTGCAGGCAGAAGGAGCCAGACGAGCAGCTTCCAGAATGCGCTCCAGCTTCTCCGCTTCTACCGGACGCTCTTTATCATACGCCCGGTCACTCTGACGAGACAGTACCAATTGCAGAAAATCCATCAGACATCTATTTTTTAATTATCTATACTGAATCATCCGGCTGATATACTTACCGATGATATCAAATTCGATATTCACTACGCTACCGATTTCAAATGTATGAAAGTTGGTATATTCGTAAGTATAAGGTATGATAGCTACCTGGAAAGTATCATCCGTCGGATTGCATACCGTCAGACTGACACCATTAACAGTCACCGAACCCTTGTCTACCGTGATATAGCCACGTTTCGCCATTTCTTTATCAAATGCATATTTAAATGTAAAATACCAGCTTCCTTCCGCATCCTTGATTTCCACACAAGTAGCCGTCTGATCTACGTGTCCCTGCACGATATGTCCATCCAGTCGGCCATTCATCATCATGCTGCGCTCTACATTCACCTTATCGCCCACTTTCAGCAAACCAAGATTCGAACGGTCCAGCGTTTCTTTCATGGCAGTTACCGTATACGTATCATCAGTCAGACTCACTACCGTCAGGCATACTCCGTTGTGAGAAATACTCTGATCAATCTTCAGCTCATTTACAAACGAACACTTAAATGTAAAGTGTATATTCTCCTGGTCTTTCACCAGTGCTACCAAAGTAGCGTACTCTTCTACGATTCCAGAAAACATAATATGAATTTTAAATTTTGAATTCAACTGAAGAGATACCTCTTCAATACGTCGTCAAAGATACGAATAAGGAAGGAAGTTGGAAAACTTTCTGTTTTTTTTCATATCTTGCAAAGATTAACTTGTGAATAAATTCCGCCTGTTCGTTCATTTAATTTTTTAAAGAGGAAAAATAAACGGAGTTTTGTGATAGGTTTTACTAAATAAGAAGAAAATATGAAAATCAAAACATCACAAATCAACATCCGGAAGATAGGACTTATTGTTCCTGTTCTCGCTTATTACCTTATTGACGGGGTATTCACTATGTTAACGACTCTAAGTGCCAGAATCTTTTCTCTCCAATCATTTGCTAGTTCCGTGGGGCAGACTATCCCTTATCTTTCCATATTCACAGTGACTTGTTCATATCTTAGCTGTCACTTATACACCAAAAAGAAAGCATGGGGGTATTGTGGCTTCATTTTATCTTTCACCTTCGTTGGTCTCTTCTATTATCTGAAAAGCGACAGCGATTATGGTATTACACTATGGGCCAGCTGTTATTTTCTGTATTCATCAATAACAGGTATTTTACTGTATATACTCTACGATTGGTTCCAAAAGAAGCAGAAACAAAAAGAACTGAAAAGACAAAACCTTCAAAGTGAACTGAAACTGCTAAAAAACCAATTGAATCCGCACTTTCTATTCAACACTCTGAATAATATTGATAGCCTGATTTGTTCCTATCCGGAGAAAGCTTCGAAATCACTGGTACAGATGTCGGAAATGATGCGATATATGATCTATGAGACCAATACTCCCGAAGTTGATCTCGCACAGGAGCTAAAATATATCCACAATTACCTTGACCTGCAACAATTACAATATGATAATCCGAATTTGGTATCATATAGGCTGGAAGGATCACCAGATAATATTCGTGTCGCTCCTATGCTGTTCATCGCATTTATTGAAAATGCCTTCAAGCATTGTACGGATAAGAAAGCTCCTGAAGCTATCCGCCTGTTTTTTCAGATTCAGAAATCCGAGATACATTTTGAAATATTCAATATGTTCGATCCGGCAAAGCAAATCAACAAAGATTCCTCCAGCGGTATCGGGTTGAATATTATAAGGCGACGACTGGATATCTTGTATCGGCGCAGATATGATTTGCAAATCAATCAGAAAAACGGTTACTTTGATGTTTCATTAACGATTAAGCTCACATGATCCATTGTATTATAGTAGAAGACGCGCCGCTAGCCGTAGACAAACTAAAGAACTTTATCAGCAAAGTACCTTTACTGGATTTGGTAGGCACCTTTGATAATGGCCTGGATGCTTTTGATTTCCTTCAATCCAATACGATAGACTTACTGTTCCTTGATATACAGATGGAACAGTTCACCGGTATTCAGTTGCTGAAAGCTCTCCATACGCGCCCGCATATCATCATCACATCCGCTTATGGAGAGTATGCCGTAGAAGGATTCGAATATGACGTCACCGACTATCTACTGAAGCCTTACTCCTTTGAACGCTTTCTAAAAGCAGTGAACAAGGTGCAGACGGAAATGGCATCCAATCCCCCAGCCCAGCCACTTCCCAAAGATTATATTTTTCTTAAAACAGAATACCGGATGGTACGCATCAACCTATGCGACATCTTATATATAGAAGGAAAAGGAGCCTATCTTCATGTGATCACTGACACTACAAGAATCATGACTTTACTCAGTTTCAAAGAGATTGAGTCGCTATTACCTGCCAAGCAGTTTATACGTATTCACAAGTCATATCTGATAGCTATTAATAAAATAGATAACATAGAACGCAATGTCGTAAAAATCGGAAATATGCGCATACCGATAGGGAAAAGTTATATGAAAGACTTTTATCAGCGATTACAATAATGGTTCTTAAACTCGTTCTTCAAATCGGTTCTTTCAAGGCAAAAAAGCAATAGATGTGAAGAAGAATCCCCCTCTCAAACACCGAATAACACGGCTTCGTGACCTTCAGTATAAAGCAAAAAAAATGGGGCTTTTCACAAAGCTCCATTTTTCAGTTTTCAATAGGTATTAGTTTTTTTTTAAGGTAAAAAGATTGTTTTCAGGATAACGGTGCAAATATAGTCGCTTTTACTGATACTCTCCAAATTATAAAACATGTCATATAACATCTTTTTGAAATTTCTTTGGATTTATTATCATTTGACGCAAAACCGCCCATAACTTGTCCGTTACAAGGGACAAATATAGGATTATTTTCTAAGTAGCCCTAATTTTTGTTTAAAAACATGCAAAAAATTACGATTTCGGGTAGTTTTCGTCCACTTTTCCGCTATGTTTTAAGACTTTCGCATCAATAAAGAAGACTATTTCTTCGGCTATATTAGTAATATGGTCGCCCGAACGCTCCAGTTTGCGGAACACACCAACCAAGTCAACACAAGTATGCGCCGTCTCCGGATGTTCACGGATATAATCTGCCAGGATGCCTGTGGCTTCCGCATTGATATCATCCAGCAGATTATCTTTGCCGAATACCGCCGTTGCCATTTCAATGTTCTCTTCGTTCAAGGCACGTTTTGCCAGTTCCAGCATGGACAATACCTCTGCCTGCATCTCTCCCAAACGCAGACGAGTCAGCAAATCGGCATCCAGCACCGGTTCTTTACAGCGAATAACGAAACGGGCTATCCCTTCTGCAAAGTCTCCCAGACGTTCCAGATTTGTATTGATTTTCAGCATTGCCAACACAAATCGGAGATCAATCGCCACCGGATTGTACAACGCAATGATATCCTCTATATCACTGTCGATCTTCAGTTCAAAGGCATTCACCCGACGTTCGCGAACCATTACCTGTTGTGCCAGTTCCTTGTCAAGTGTCATGACTGCTTCCCCTGCACGGTCAAGCTGATTGTACACCAGTGTCCACATTTCATCCACTTCTTTCTTCAATAGAATGAGTTCCGATTCTATAAACTTTACCATAGTCTATTTATATATAAATGATTAATATTCTCGTTTTTCACAAACACTCCGGTGGCGCTTAGCCGAAACGTCCTGTGATATAATTCTGGGTAGCCTCTTTCTCAGGGTTGGTGAATATCCTTTTCGTATCACCATACTCTACCATCTCTCCCAAGTAGAAGAAAGCCGTCTTGTCACTGACACGTGCTGCCTGCTGCATATTGTGAGTTACGATCACGATTGTATAGTCCTTCTTCAGTTCATGAATCAATTCCTCTACTTTGGCTGTAGAAATAGGATCGAGCGCAGAAGCCGGTTCATCCATCAACAGTACCGAAGGAGATACCGCCATGGCACGGGCAATACAGAGACGTTGCTGCTGTCCGCCGGATAAAGCATAGGCAGACTCTTTCAGTTTATCTTTCACCTCATTCCAAAGCGCAGCCCCTTTCAGCGTCTCTTCTACCCGCTGACGGATGAAAGCGTTATCTTTCACTCCATTGACGCGAAGCCCGTAAGCGACATTCTCGAATATGCTTTTCGGGAAAGGGTTAGGGCGTTGGAAAACCATGCCCACATTCTTGCGAAGCTCGTCCACTTCCACCCCTTTGGCATAAATATTATGCCCGTCAATCCGGATTTCACCTTCCAGACGGGTAGCGGGAATCAAGTCGTTCATCCGGTTGAAAAGACGAAGGAAAGTCGATTTACCACATCCCGACGGTCCGATAAAGGCAACTACAGACTTTTCTTCAATCTCCATGCTGATCCCTTTCAAGGCATGAAAATCACCATACCAGAAGTTTACATCACGCGCATCTATTTTTATTGTATCCATATACTTATCAATTCGTTTTTACTCTTTTCTCGAAATATTTTCTCAATGCGTTTGCCAGCAGATTAACCAGAAGGATAATCACAATCAGTACCAAAGCCGTACCATAAGCCAACGGCAACTGCGCTTCCATATCCGTTCCGCTGGTCGAAATCACATACAGGTGATACGGCAGCGCCATACACTGGTCCAGAATGCTCGTCGGCAACTGCGGCAGGAAGTAAGCGGCACAGGTAAACAGAATCGGTGCCGTCTCGCCTGAAACACGTCCCAAAGCAAGGATTAATCCCGTAATGATGTTCGGCATCCCCATCGGAAGAATCACATGCCAGATCGTCTGCAATCTGGTAGCCCCCAATGCCCTGCTTCCTTCACGCATACTGTCGGGAATCGCTTTCAATGCCTCCTCCGTAGTACGAATAACCAAAGGTACGCAAAGTAAACCTAACGTCAAAGAACCCGCCAGAATACTGTCACCAAAGCCCATATAATTGACAAACAGCGCCATACCGAACAGACCGAAAACGATAGAAGGAATACCGCTCAGATTGTTCGTCATCACTCGTATAAAACGTACCAGCTTCCCTTTCGGAGCATATTCATTCATATAGATTCCACTCATCACTCCCACTGGAAAAGCGAAAAGCGCACTGCCAACCATCAGATAGAAAGTACCGACAATAGCCGGCCAGATACCTCCGCCGGTCATCCCGTCCGTAGGTGCCGAAGTGATGAACTCCCAACTGATAGCGCCCGCTCCCTTATATATAATGAAACCGAGAATCGCAAACAAAATCAACACTATGCAGAGACTCAACAACCGGAAAATTCCGAAAGCCAGCCTCTGAGAACGGTGTTTCGCTTTATTATTACTTCGTATTTCCATATCACTTGCTACGTTTTATTCCTTTAGAAGAGATATACTCCACGCTAAAGTTGATGATTAATGTTATAAAGAACAGTACGCCCCCCAACAGGAACAACGCTTCGTAGTGCGGTCCTCCTGCCGGAGCTTCTCCCAGTTCCGCCGCAATCGTTGCCGGAATCGTGCGGAGCGGTTCGAGAATTGTTGTCGGTATCACTGCGGCATTACCCGTTACCATCAATACTGCCATCGTCTCTCCGATAGCACGTCCGATGCCCAACACCACGCCAGAAGTGATTCCGGAGATCGAATAGGGAATCACGACCTTATATATAGTCTGCCACTGCGAAGCTCCCAGCGCCAGACTTGCTTCCCGCATCGAACGCGGACAATTGCGCATGGCATCTTCGGTAACTGTTATGATAGTAGGCAGCGCCATGATAGCCAGGATGATACTTCCCGCCAAACCGCTCTCCCCTACCGGCAGATCAAAGAATTTCTGAATCAGCGGAACGATGACGATCAGGCCGAAAAAACCATAAACCACCGAAGGAATACCACTCAGCAGCTCAATAATCGGTTTCAGCCAGTTACGCACCTTCGGATTGGCGACCTCAGACATATAGATAGATACCGAAAGCCCGAACGGAAGTGCAAAAAGTATAGCGAACAGACTCACCCACAAGGTACCCGCTATCAACGGCAGAAACCCGAATAAGGCGGCAGGAGTCGCTGTCGGAAACCATTCGGCACCCGCAAAGACATCCTTTACCGAAATGGTATTATCCTTGATAAAATGCACTGCATCGGGCTGCACTATAAATTTCTGCGGGACAAAAGCCACGATACCGGGCGTCTTCTCCACCAACTGCGTGATTCTTTCGCCAGCATACTCGTAAGCCGGACCCAGTTCTTCCTCCGTATAATACTCCGTGATGTCTTCCAAACGAAAAACCCGGATAGGGAGATCCTCCCCACCGAGTTCTTTCCAATTCGTTATCTCCTCGTCGAAAACGTCCTTTATCTGAGCAGGACTCAGCGTATTTACCTTATTGCCTTTGTTCAAAGCCAACACGTACCCTTCTTCAATCACCTTGCTATTGAACAGCCCGAAAGCCTCCGTAAACAGGAAAAGCACGATCAGCAGGATTGTAATACTTGTTACGAAACCGCTACAAGTCAGAATTCCTTCTATTATTTTCTCAAAAATCTTCTTCATACCTATTGGTTTTCTGATGCAAAGAAAGCAACTCCTTATTAAGGAGGTGTGACTAACGTTTGAAGGAAGTATTTCAATGCTGTTACATTTGTGTTACAAACATTATTTCTCCCTTATCTGAAACAAAAATGTAATATGCGATTGTTTTATTTGCACCAACAATAAAAAGAATAATTATGAAAGTGAGAAGAAATTTATTAATCGCCCTTTCCCTTCTGTCTCTCAGCGCCAACGCACAGCGTATCAAAGGCAGCGACACCGTATTGCCTGTTGCCCAACAAACAGCAGAGCGATTTATGAATCAGCATCCGGATGCGCGGGTCACTGTCACCGGAGGAGGCACCGGGGTCGGCATCTCCGCACTGATGGATAATACGACGGATATTGCCATGGCTTCCCGTCCGATCAAATTCAGCGAAAAGATGAAAACCAAAGAAGCCGGACAAGAGGTGGACGAGGTGATCGTAGCCTACGACGCCCTTGCCGTAGTGGTGCACCCTTCCAATCCGGTGAAACAGCTCACCCGCCAGCAGCTGGAAGATATCTTCCGCGGAAAAATCACCAACTGGAAGCAAGTGGGCGGAGACGACCGCAAAATAGTTGTCTATTCCCGCGAAACCTCTTCGGGAACTTACGAATTCTTCAAGGAAAACGTGCTGAAAAACAAGAACTATATGGCAGGCAGCCTTTCCATGCCCGCCACAGGTGCTATCATCCAGTCCGTCAGCCAGACGAAGGGAGCCATCGGGTACGTCGGGCTGGCATACGTATCTCCCCGCACCAAAACGCTTTCCGTTTCGTATGACGGAAGCCACTACGCCGCCCCGACAGTGGAGAACGCAACGAACAAGACTTATCCCATTGTCCGCCCCCTTTATTACTATTATAATGTGAAGAACAAAGAGCAGGTAGCTCCTCTGATCAACTTCATTCTTTCGCCCGAAGGACAGGAGATTATAAAAAAGAGCGGTTATATTCCAGTAAAATAAAAAAAATGTCCTACTTTTGTAGCCTATAAATAGAGTTAACATTTTAACGTTATGACAGATATTAAAAACGAAGACACAGGCGATAAGAAAAGCCTGAACTTTATTGAACAGGCAGTAGAGAAGGATTTGAAGGAAGGTAAAAATGGTGGAAAAGTGCAGACCCGCTTCCCGCCCGAGCCGAACGGATACCTTCACATCGGTCATGCCAAAGCTATTTGCCTTGATTTCGGCATCGCTGCCAGACATGGCGGTGTATGTAACCTTCGTTTCGACGACACAAACCCGACCAAAGAGGACGTGGAATACGTAGAAGCCATCAAAGAAGATATTCAATGGCTTGGCTACCAATGGGGAAACGAATACTACGCTTCCGACTATTTCCAGCAATTATGGGACTTCGCCATCCGCCTCATCGAGGAAGGAAAAGCATATATCGACGAGCAAACAGCCGAACAGATTGCCCAGCAAAAAGGTACTCCCACGCAAGCAGGTGTGAACAGCCCGTACCGTGACCGCCCAATCGAAGAAAGCCTGGAACTCTTCAAGAAGATGAACAGCGGTGAGATAGAAGAAGGCGCTATGGTACTCCGTGCCAAAATCGACATGGCCAATCCTAATATGCACTTCCGCGACCCGATCATCTATCGTGTCGTGAAGCATCCGCACCACCGCACAGGTACTACCTGGAAGGCTTATCCGATGTACGACTTCGCCCACGGACAGAGTGACTTCTTCGAAGGAGTAACCCACTCTCTGTGTACGCTCGAATTTGTGGTACACCGTCCGCTCTATGATCTCTTCATCGACTGGCTGAAAGAAGGTAAGGATCTGAACGACAACCGTCCCCGTCAGACTGAGTTCAACAAGCTGAACCTGAGCTACACGCTGATGAGCAAACGCAACCTGCTGACGCTGGTAAAAGAAGGATTGGTGAACGGATGGGACGATCCCCGTATGCCGACCATCTGCGGCTTCCGCCGTCGTGGTTATTCTCCGGAATCTATTCATAAATTTATCGATAAAATCGGTTATACGACTTACGATGCCCTGAACGATATCGCATTGCTGGAAAGCTCCGTACGCGACGATCTGAACAGCCGTGCTACCCGCGTATCTGCTGTCATCAACCCGGTGAAACTCATCATCACCAACTATCCGGAAGGACAAGTGGAGGAACTGGAAGCTATCAACAATCCGGAAGATCCGGAAGCAGGAAGCCACATGATCGAGTTCAGCCGTGAATTATGGATGGAACGCGAAGACTTTATGGAAGACGCGCCCAAGAAATATTTCCGCATGACTCCGGGACAGGAAGTACGCCTCAAAAACGCTTACATCGTAAAATGTACCGGATGCAAGAAGGATGAGAACGGCGTAATCACAGAAGTATATTGTGAATATGACGCGAACACCCGCAGCGGTATGCCGGATGCCAACCGCAAAGTGAAAGGTACGCTCCACTGGGTAAGCTGCAACCACTGCCTGCAAGCAGAAGTACGCCTCTACGACCGTCTGTGGAAAGTAGAAAACCCACGCGACGAACTGGCTGCCATCCGTGAAGCAAAGAACTGCGAAGCTCTGGAAGCAATGAAGGAAATCATCAATCCGGATTCTTTGAAAGTTCTGCCGAATTGCTATATTGAGAAGTTTGCGGCAACCTTGCCTGTACTCTCATACCTGCAATTCCAACGCATCGGTTATTTCAATATCGACAAAGACTCGACTCCGGAGAAACTTGTATTCAACCGCACGGTAGGATTAAAGGATACTTGGGGCAAAATCAATAAATAAAATTCAGCCTTCACAGGCTACTTAAACATAAAAAGGCAGTGCCAAAAGCCGAATAAGGAATAAATCTATGATATTATTCAGGCACGGATTACACGGATTGCACGGATTTAAAGAGTTCACGTAACTTACAAGCCGCTTCAATCTGTGTAATCCGTGCCTAAACATCTTTTTAGCGCTGCTTTATTCAAATCAAAATAAATCAGAATGGGGAGAAAAAATTCACCGTCCGCAAATAAAGAACTAAACGAGTTAATCGCTCAATATGAAACGGCAAAAGCAGAAAACCGACAACTCTATCTGGACGGAGACCAACTAGCCGACATTGCTGACCGATACGCTGCCGAACGGAAATTCGACGAAGCGCAAGAGGTCATAACTTACGGCCTCCACCTGCATCCCGACAGCACAGATCTACTGGTAGAACAGGCCTATCTTTATCTTGATACCGGTAAAATACCTCTGGCGAAAAAAGTTGCAGAAAGCATCACAGATGATTATATTACTGATGTAAAAATGCTGAAAGCGGAACTTCTGCTGAACGAAGGACAACTGGAAGCAGCCCGAAGCACATTAGATACCATAGAAGATACGGATGAACTGGAAACAATTATTAACATCATCTATCTCTATATGGATATGGGATACCCCGAAGCCGCCAAGGAATGGTTGGATAAAGGTACCCCCCGATTCGGTAAAAAAGAAGATTTCATAGCTGTCATGGCAGACTATCTCGCAGGCACCAATGAACTCGAAGCCGCATCGACCTATTACAATCAACTGATTGATATGGACCCTTACAATGCCAGTTACTGGGTGGGACTTGCCAAATGCCGCTTTGCAGCTGAAGACAGCGAAAAAGCAATCGAAGCCTGTGACTTTGCACTGGCTGCCGACGAGACGTTTGGAGAAGCCTACGCTTACCGCGGACATTGCTATTTCTATCTGAACAATTCGGATGCCGCCATTGAGAATTATACAAAGGCGATAGAATACAAAGCCTTTCCTCCCGAAATGGGTTACATGTTTTTGGGGATGGCATATTCCAACAAAGGAGCATGGCAAGAAGCAGACGATTGCTACCAACGTGTCATCGACCGTTTTGTAGCAGACGGAGCTGGCAACTCTCCTCTATTGATAGATACTTATACCAACAAAGCTGTAGCCGCCTCCCAACTAGGCAAGCATGAGGAAGCGCATCTGTTATGTAAAAAAGCCAAAAAGATCCAGCCGGATGATCCCGGTATCCATCTGACAGAAGGTAAACTCTACATGAAGGAAGGTCAGAAAAAAAAGGCAGTCAAGGCTTTTGACAAAGCACTGGTGATGGAACCGAGTGCAGAAATGTGGTATTTGGTAGCTTCGGCCTATTCGGACGCAGAGTACTTATATCAAGCCAAACTCTGTTTTGAAGAGTCATACCGGATTGATCCCAACTATGCAGACGTCACAGAGAAACTGAGTATTCTCAGTCTGATGCATAACGAGATAGACGACTTCTTCAAGTACAACAGTGAAAGTGCCCATCCGATCAGCGAGGACATCATTCTGGATCTGCTGTCCAGACCTAACCAAACGGAGGAAGGCGAACAAATGCTCAAAGAAGTCTGGAAGCGCATGAAGAAAGAGAAAGGAAATAAATAATTATATTAATAAACTTTAGCCCAAAAACACATGGAATCAGTAGCTTTTATCCAGTGGTGTCTCGAACATCTGAATTATTGGACAATCACTTTATTAATGACTATAGAAAGCTCCTTCATCCCTTTCCCATCGGAAGTGATCATCCCGCCGGCAGCATACAAAGCAGCTGTCAATGACGAGCTTAATATTTACTTGGTAGTCTTATTTGCCACCATCGGTGCAGATATCGGCGCATTAATCAACTATTATCTAGCCAAATGGCTGGGACGTCCCATTATTTATAAATTTGCCAACAGCCGCATCGGGCACATGTGTCTGATCGACGAAGCCAAAGTACAACATGCCGAATCTTATTTCGACAAGCATGGCGCACTTTCCACCTTCATCGGCCGATTGATTCCGGCAGTTCGCCAACTGATTTCCATACCGGCAGGACTTGCCCGCATGAAAATGCACACCTTCCTGTTGTATACCACTATCGGAGCCGGATTATGGAATACAATCCTCGCCGTAATCGGGTATTACCTCTCGACAGTGCCCGGCATCGAAAGCGAAGAACAACTGATTGCCAAAGTAACAGAATACAGCCACGAAATCGGCTATTGCTTCATCGCAATCGGAATATTCATCGTGGGCTTTCTGGTTTATAAAGGAATGAAGAGAAATAAATAATAAGTAATAGGTAATAAGTATTAGGTATTAACCGAAGCTGCTGTGTTATTAGCTTATCCGCACGGTTTAAGACTTAATACTTATTACCTAATACCTATTACTTATTACTTAAAAATTAAACTGCACTCCTACGCCCAGCACTTCTTTGAATTGCAGGCGTGATCCTTTGCTGCCGTCTTTCTGAACTATTTTGATATCATCGTCATAGACCATATTGGTAGTCAGCGTAGTGGAGAACCATTTGTTGATTGCCATATTAATCTGCACTTCCCAGTTCACATCAATATTCTGAGGTTTATGCAAGTAGTCAGAATACAAGTCCAGACGGGAATATACAGTCATGTTCTTTAAGAATTCATATTTCACCTCTCCTTTCAGATTAGCACCGAAGCTCGACAAAAGATGTTTGCCGGGATCGACACCAAAAGCGCCTTCATCAGACAAACGGTCATTTAGAACAAAGGTGCCGCGCCAAGAGGCAGGAGACAATACAACCGTGAAAATCTTTCCCGGATCATATGTGAATCCCAAACCGGTAGTCAGATATGCCGGAGACATAAATTCGGAGATAGCGACATCCTTATTGACTGAATAGTCGTATCCTGGCGAGAATTGTGTCTGGAAAGTGGTAAATGCACTTGCATACCAGTTTTTGGCGATAGAATACCCATAGTTGGTATTCATATATATTTTATCATTGGCCTTTCTCATGCCATCCTCCCCTGTCTTATTCAAGCCATAAGCCAGTTCAAGACGGTTGTTCCATATATGCTTTCCCTTTTTATAGTTAGCCTGATAAGTACCTTGCAAGTCAAAAGCGACAGAATTGTCACCTCCGGCAGACCAGTTGGTCAAACTAACCTGCGTCAGTTTGAGTCCGGCAAAACCTTCCGTTGTCCAGGGAGAAGTTTGTGTACTATCGGCCGTTTGAGCCGACAAGTGTGCAGCGCCCATACCTAACAGGGCGATGAAGAAAAATCGAATTTTGTCCATGTGGTTAAGGTTTAATGTAAAGTAATAGGTAATAGGTATTAAGTAATAAGTAATACTCCGCATAATTAATGCCAATAATGAAATAAGCGACTTCGGCTAATACTTATTACCTAATACTTATTACTTAATACCTAATACTTATTACCTATTCTTTAACTGCCGCCAATGCCTTCTCATAGTCAGGTTCCTGAGTAATCTCCGGAACAAGTTCCGTATATGCTACTTTGCCGTCTTTGCCGATTACGACTACTGCACGTGCCAGTAAGCCTGCCAACGGTCCGTCTGCCATACGCAGTCCGTAGCTCTCGTCAAAATCAGAGAAACGGAAATCTGACAATGGGATTACGTTTTCGATGCCTTCCGTCGTACAGAAACGTGCGTGGGCAAAAGGAAGGTCTTTGGAGATAGCCAATACTACCGTATCTTTGAGACCTGCTCCCATTTTATTAAATTTGCGTACCGATGTTGCACAGACACTGGTATCCAGACTTGGAAAAATATTTAGAATCACATTTTTGCCGTTCAGGTCTTTCAGGGAGAAAGAAGACAAATCTGTTTTTACTAACTCAAAGTCAGGAGCGACTTTACCTACTTGTATAAATTCACCGATCAGTTTCACCGGTTGTCCTTTGAAATTTGTTGTTGCCATATTGCATTTACATTTTAAAATTACTTTATAATAAAAACAACTTATCCCCGGAATATGTTCACACGAAAACCTTTTCTAAAATCAATTTGTTATTCCTCCACAAATTCACAGAGTATTCATTTAAAATTAAAGAACGTATGGAAACTGTTTTCAATGAGATCAAACATTCAGTAAAAAACTGGTGGACCTCTCTCCTGTTAGGAATCGTGTATATTATTGTCGCCCTTTGGCTTATGTTCTCACCTCTCAGCAGCTATGTGGCACTTAGCATCGTTTTCAGCATATCGATGCTGATAAGCGGTATTCTCGAAATTATATTCTCCCTCAGCAACCGCAAGGAAGTACCGAGTTGGGGCTGGTATCTGGTAGGAGGAATTATCGACCTTATCTTAGGTATTTACCTGATTGCCTATCCGATGGTCAGCATGGAAGTGATTCCGTTCATCATCGCCTTCTGGCTCATGTTCCGGGGCTTTTCCTCTACCGGCTATTCCATCGACCTCAAACGTTACGGCACCCGTGACTGGGGCTGGTATATGGCCTTCGGTATCCTCGCCATCATCTGTGCTCTCATCATATTGTGGCAACCGGCAGTAGGTGCATTGTACGTGGTCTACATGATTTCCTTTACTTTCTTCATCATCGGACTTTTCCGCGTCATGCTTTCGTTCGAATTGAGGAATCTGCATAAAAGAAAATAAAAATCTTTCGGTAGTTACTTCGTATTTTGTTTATCTTTGTAGGCAATTTACACGAATCAATAAACTAAAAAAGAAGAAAAATTATGGCAATGCATACTTGGTTTGAGTGCAAAATCCGTTACGAGAAAACGATGGAAAACGGAATGCAGAAGAAAGTGACTGAACCTTATCTGGTAGATGCACTCAGCTTTACAGAAGCAGAAGCACGTATTATCGAGGAAATGACTCCATTTATAACAGGAGAATTTACAGTATCGGACATTAAACGTGCCAACTATAGCGAACTTTTCCCCAGCGACGAGGAAAGTGCCGACCGCTGGTTTAAGTGCAAACTTATCTTTATCACCCTTGACGAAAAAAGCGGTGCAGAGAAAAAGACTTCTACCCAAGTGCTGGTTCAGGCTGCCGACTTGCGTGACGCAGTGAAGAAGCTGGATGAAGGCATGAAAGGAACGATGGCCGATTACCAGATCGGTATGGTATCCGAGACCCCGTTGATGGATGTATATCCTTACAGTGCCGGACCGAATGACAAACCGGAGTTTGATCCGTCAAAAGCATAAGTAACCATGAGTATTGCTGACAATCTTAAGCAAGTGCTGGCCGAACTCCCACAAGGAGTCCGGCTGGTTGCTGTCTCAAAATTCCATCCCAATGAAGCGATAGAAGAGGCTTATCAGGCGGGACAGCGTATTTTCGGAGAAAGCAAAGTGCAGGAAATGACAGCTAAATACGAAACGTTGCCGAAAGACATCGAATGGCATTTTATCGGGCACTTGCAGACAAACAAGATCAAATACATGATCCCCTACGTAGCGATGATACATGGAATCGATACGTACAAACTGCTGACGGAAGTCAACAAGCAAGCTGCCAAAGCGGGACGTATCGTGAACTGTCTGTTACAGATTCACGTTGCACAGGAAGAGACCAAGTTCGGTTTCAGCCCCGAAGAATGCAAGGATATGTTGCATGCCGGCGAATGGAAAGAACTGTCTCACGTACGCATCTGCGGATTGATGGGAATGGCAAGCAACACCGATGATGTTGAACAAATTAACCGAGAATTTTGTTTACTGAATAGGCTCTTTCAGGAAATAAAAGCAAACTGGTTTGCCGAAACCTTTACTTTCCGTGAATTGTCGATGGGTATGTCACATGACTATCACGAAGCGATTGCCGCAGGAAGCACTCTGGTGCGGGTAGGAAGCAAGATATTCGGAGAAAGAAACTATTAATCAGTAGTCAACTACTTTAAAAAGATATAATTATGACCGATTTAAAAACTACTTTCGCAGGGCTTTCTCTCAGAAACCCAATCATTATCAGTAGCTCGGGACTGACCAACAGTGCCGGCAAAAATAAGAGACTGGCAGAAGCAGGTGCAGGTGCCATCGTACTGAAATCTCTGTTTGAGGAGCAAATCATGCTGGAAGCGGATCAACTGAAAGATCCCGCTTTTTATCCGGAAGCAAGCGATTATCTGGAAGAATATATCCGTGAACATAAATTAGCTGAATATCTCACCTTAATCAAGGAAAGCAAAAAAGAGTGTAACATCCCCATCATAGCCAGCATCAACTGCTATTCGGATGCGGAATGGATAGACTTTGCCAAACAGATACAGGAAGCCGGTGCCGATGCACTGGAAATCAATATTCTGGCATTGCAATCGGATGTACAATATACGTACGGTTCATTTGAGCAGCGTCATATCGACATCCTGCGTCATATCAAACGGACAGTAAACATTCCGGTGATTATGAAACTGGGGGACAACCTGACAAATCCTGTAGCTCTGATCGATCAGCTGTACGCTAACGGAGCAGCTGCAGTGGTTCTCTTCAACCGTTTCTACCAGCCGGATATCAATATCGAGAATATGGAACAAATATCCGGTGCAGTATTCAGCACTTCCACCGATCTTGCCACTCCTCTCCGTTGGATTGGAATCGCATCCTCAGTGGTAGACAAAATCGATTATGCAGCCTCCGGCGGTGTTTCCAGTCCGGAAGCAGTAGTAAAAGCAATCCTTGCCGGAGCTACTGCCGTAGAAGTTTGCAGCGCTGTCTATCAGAACACGAACGCATTCATCGGAGAATCCACCCGCTTCTTATCTGCATGGATGGAACGGAAAGGTTTCGAAAGTATTGCTCAGTTCAAAGGAAAACTGAATATTAAAGACGTTCAAGGCATCAATACGTTCGAACGTACGCAATTCCTAAAATATTTCGGTAAGAAAGAAAATTAAGAATGAAGGACTAGAAACAAAGAATAAAAAAGAAGAATGAAGAATCCGCCGGCGCATTTATACTACCGGTAATTCTTCATTCTTCTTTTTTTTAGTTCTTTATTATTTATAACAGATTACTGGCCAACTCACTCAACTGACTGCGTTCGCCTTTCACCAGATTGACATGTGCAAAGATATTCTGGTCTTTCATACGGTCGATCATATATACAAGACCATTGGACTGGCTATCCAGATACGGCTGGTCAATCTGCTGAATATCTCCCGTAAACACCATCTTCGTACCTTCGCCTGCACGGGTAATGATCGTTTTTATTTCATTCGGGGTCAGGTTCTGCGCTTCGTCAATGATACAGTACATTTCACTCAAACTACGTCCGCGGATAAATGCCAGCGCTTCAATCACCAGTTGCTCGCTCTTCTGCATATCTTCGATACGTTTCACTTCGGTCGAGTTAGCGGCAAACTGACGTTTGATCACATTCAGGTTGTCAAACAGCGGTTGCATATATGGAGCAACTTTTTCCTGTGCGTCTCCCGGAAGGAAACCGATATCCTTGTTGGACAACGCCACCACCGGACGTGCCAGCAATACTTGCTTATAATCAGTCAACTTGCCTAAAGCTGCCGCTAAAGCCAGCAATGTCTTACCCGTTCCTGCCTTTCCTGTCAATGCCACCAGTTTGACGTTCGGATCGTTCAGTATCTCGAAAGCAAAACTCTGTTCGGCATTACGAGGTTCAATACCATAGTTGCGTCCCTTCGTGACGCGGCAAATGGAATGGGTAAAAGGATTGTATCGTGCCAGTACACTGTTCCGGTCACTTTTCAGAACGAAGCATTCGTTAGGATGAATGACGTCTTTAAAGTCAAATTCACTCAGGTCGATGCCTTCTTTGGAGGAATAGATACGGTCGATTAATGCCGGATCCACGTTTTCAAAGATCTCATTGGATTTCTCGAATATATCGACATTGGATACTTTATCTGTGATATAGTCTTCGCTGGTAATACCGATGGAACGTGCCTTCATACGCAGATTCACATCCTTGGTCACTAAGATAGCCGGAGTCTTCGGATATTTACCCGCCAGATATTCAACGGCTGCCAATATCAGATGATCGGGTTTCTTCACCGGAAAAGATTCATGAACTTTGGGAGCATCCACATTGCCGGGGACAATGAACAGGCGTCCCAATCCTTCTCCCAGACTCACTCCTTTAGAGAAAAGTTCGTCACTTGTCAGCAAATCCAGTTCCCGGACAAACTCACGGGCATTGAAATTAATCTGCTCGTTTCCTTTCTTGAACTTGTCCAGTTCTTCCAGTACGACAAGGGGGAGATAAATATCATTTTCCTGAAAATTCTTCAAACAATTATAGTCGTGAAGAATAACATTTGTGTCAATTACAAAATTTTTCTTAGTTCCCATGATTTCTTAGATTTTAATGTTGATATTTGCAGTCTCATTCATCAATCCTCCGTTTACAGTTGGAATGATGGTTCTAAAGATAAACAATTTTGCGAGCAATAAAGATTGCCCGGAGTTAAATATTATAAAACATGGATTATCAGAACACTTTAAAGTACTTATATGAAAGTGCACCTATGTTTCAGCAAATAGGTGGCAAAGCATATAAGCCAGGTTTAGAGACAACACACAAATTGGACGAACATTTAGGTCATCCGCATCAAGAATTCAGAACGATACATATCGCCGGGACAAATGGAAAAGGTTCCTGTTCGCATACGATCGCTGCCGTGCTACAAGCCGCGGGCTATAAAGTCGGGTTATTCACTTCCCCGCATCTGATCGATTTCCGCGAGCGTATCCGTATCAACGGTGAAATGATTCCCGAAGAGTATGTGGTCAACTTTGTAGAAGACCACCGTTCCTTTTTCGAACCTCTGCACCCTTCTTTCTTCGAACTTACCACGGCAATGGCATTCCGCTATTTTGCCGATCAGAAGGTAGATGTGGCAGTGATCGAGGTAGGCATGGGCGGACGTCTGGACTGTACCAATATCATCACCCCCGATCTGTGTGTTATTACCAATATCGGTTTCGACCATATGCAATATCTGGGGCACACACTGACTAAAATAGCCAAAGAAAAGGCAGGAATTATCAAAGAAGATGTTCCGGTAGTAGTGGGAAAAGTATCCGGAGCAGTGAAAAGAGTATTTACGATGAAAGCCAAGGCAATGAATACCTTCATCACCTTCTCGGAAGAATTAAAGAGTTTCACCCATGTGCAATATTTGTCATATGATAACCTGAAAGAGTCCAGAGCCGATTTGCAGGAATTATTGGAGGAGGAAATAAAACTTCAGCAGATACAGACGCTTCCAATGAAAATGATGCAATTTGTCTCTCTTATCAACCCGGCTGACGCCATACGTGCGATAGACAGAATCATGGATAAAAGAAAAGACGCAATATCCATTCATAATTCCAGTTTTATGACGGGATTATACTACGAACTGAGCGGTCTCTGTCAAACAGAAAATTGTCTCACAATCCTGGCAGCCCTGGATATTTTAAAGAACCTGGGATATGAAATCTGTAATAAAGATTACCATACCGGATTCTCTAATGTATGCGAGATGACCGGTCTGATGGGACGCTGGCAGAAACTCCAAAGCTATCCTGACCTCATCTGCGACACAGGTCACAACGCTGATGGCTTTAAAAGTATTCGCAAGCAATTAAAGTATATACACGAAAAGTTACATCAGGAATTGCATATTGTATTCGGCATGGTCAGCGACAAGGATATCAGCAGTGTTCTGGAACTGTTACCGAAAGACGCCACCTACTATTTCACCAAAGCGAGCGTGAAACGTGCAATGCCGGAGGATGAGCTGATGAAAATGGCTTCGGAAGCGGGACTGAAAGGCACCTCCTACCCTACCGTAGTGGATGCCGTGCGGGCAGCAAAAGAAAACTGCCTCCCTAAAGACTTCATCTTCGTAGGAGGCAGCAGTTTTATTGTCGCCGATTTGTTAGCGAACCGCGATACACTCAATCTCCACTAACGCATCCTTCGGCAAAGCCTTTACGGCCACAGCCGAACGTGCCGGAAAAGCTCCGTCAAAATACGTAGCATATACACCGTTCATTCCGGCAAAGAAAGACATATCCTGGAGGAATACAGTCGTTTTTACAATGTTTCCCATTGTCAACCCTGTTTCTTCCAGGATGTGTTTTATATTCTCCAACGACTGGCGTGCCTGTTCTTCAATTCCTTCCGCCATCTTTCCGGTAGCCGCATCGATAGGCAACTGCCCCGATACGAATACCATTCCATTGGCTTCTATCGCCTGACTATAAGGACCGATAGCTCCCGGTGCTTTTTCACTGCAAATTACTTTTTTCATATTTATCTTCTTTTTTTCTGTTTACCAATCCTCAAAGGTAGTAAAAAAATGCCTCTCGCAAAACGAATTTTGCAAGAGGCAACCATATTTCTGCTTATTAAAGACTATTCGGCTTTTTCTGTTTTTTCTTCTTCGGCAGGTGCTTCAGCAGGAGTTTCTCTCGACACATTCACTGTTACATTTACAGAAGTTGGCTGCGGCTGATATGGCATACGGTTCTTCGGATCTTCACCATACTGATTAGGACCTACCGTACCATCGGCAAACAACATGTAAAGACTGAATACCCACCCGATGATAGGAACACAGCAAATGAGTATCAACCAACCGGACTTGTTCAAGTCATGCAACCGCTTCACGCCCTGCGCCAAAGAGAACCATATAGAAGCTATTCCCGCTACGATACCAATCAAGATACCAAACAAGGAACCACCTGCGGAACCGGCAGCCGCACCAAGAAACAAAGTAGCTAAACCGAGAGAATAGGCAACACCAAAAACGATACCACCGATAATACCAGACAGGAAATATTCGATTCTACGAATACGACCGTCAAAAGAAAAAGGAGCTTTGAACATAATTTTATTAAGTTTATGTGAATAAATAGTTGATTGTAATCTTGATATGCTAGCAAAGATATAAAATAAATTAAATAAAGAAAGCTTTTATGCAAAAAAGTATGTATCAATATTGAGTTAACCCCATCCATACATTTAAAGAAAAAAACATGTTTTTTGCCGTCATCCGTCACTTTTAGAACCAATATATTGATATACAACCACATAGCAGTAATGGCAAGCAGTGATGGCAAAGTGATGGTAAAACTTCCCGGCATTTTGCCGTCACTCCGAATCGCAGCTTTGCCGGCACCAGTATCATTCGGGCACTAAAGTACCGACAAATGCTTTCTGCATTTTATAATTTTACAACCTTATAAAGCCTTCCCCTGTTCGTATGTTTCGAGGGTATCCCTGCTTTTTGCAGTAGCCTTCCAAAGTAATTGACCTTATTGGAAGATAAAGGAATAGTCGATTTCTTCTGCAAATAATTCAATATATCCATTAAATACAGGTATTCTCCTTCCTCATGATCTTCAGCACCTCTAAAGTAACGATAGAACAACTGCACCATTGGCGGAGTCTGCTCAAACTCCTGATTACTTTCCGTCATAACGGCTTCATCTTCATCATCAAACCAGTAACGTTCTCCATGATAAATCTCATACATAGCCTGTGCATACAACTGTCCGTAGTCAATAGGGCGGGTCGTATCAATAGTATCAGTTACTTCTATACAGATAAAACGGCGGCTGCCGGAAGGATCAGTCAGCAAATCCTTCTGATTGCTGGTTCCTATAAACGAAGCATAACGCCGAAGTTCCTGTATGGAATTACCATAAGGCTTACGAAGATTCACCACAGGTTTCTGAAGAATATGTTTGAGAAATCCCTGTTGAGTCAGAGTCACCTGATCAAATTCATCAATATTGATTAGTGCAAAACGGTTCAGATACATTTCCGCATCCCGTTTACGGCCGAAATCGATGCTATCTGTATAGTATCCGCGAAGTTCCGGTGGCATCAGATCCCGACAAAAAGTTGATTTACGGGTACCCTGCGCACCGACCAATAACGGAGATGTGCTGTTCGCATGCTGTTTATCATACCCACGCCAATGAGCTACCATATTGAGAAACCACCGATGAAAAAGCATCATCCAATGTTTATTTTCACAGGGAACTCTGTCTGCCAGTTCTCCAATCCGGTCTTTTCCATCCCAGTTGGGCAAATGAAAAAGAAACTCTTCCAACGGATTATAGACAGATATACGATTGGAATGCAGATACCGATCGATATCCCGATCCCACACAGAAATCCCCTCGCTCTGGGCATCCAGCAAAATACTGTTCTGTATTCTCTTATCTACAGGACGAAAACGGAAAAAGAATGAGCAACGATCCCGGTATTCTACCTCTCCCACCTGTGTGTTATATCGGAATTCATACCGGCGATTCATAAATTCCTCCGTTTGCAAATTAAGATGCTGCTCCTTGGTCAACAAGTCTTTCTTACCGAATCCCTTGCACTCTTTATACACATTGCCTATCATTTCTCTGACCAGCAGCGATTGTTGTTGCCTGTAATAGCGATGAATGGTCCGTCGCACCACTTCTTCCTCCGGAATGCCGGAATGAAAACAATTCTCTGCCAGTCTCACTACTAACGGCTGCAAATCATCATCCCGCTTCCAACCATCTTCCATTTCTTCAAATGTTTTCCTCAAAGCAGCCTCATATAGCACAGCCAACGCATCTTCTGTATCATACCCCGGTACGGCACGACTCAAAGGTGACTTCTCTGCAATCGTCTTCTCCCGATAACTGTTCTCGGCAGGCATTCCGAAAGGTTGGGAAAGATAGAAAGGTACTGCGTCTTCCCGATAAAACAATTCTGGATCATAGCTCAACCGTGAATACTGATCCAAAAGTGGTTCTTTCATCTGAATGTCAAAAGGAAGTTGGGGTTGATAACATTTCACCGCCAACCGGTACGCATGGGCATGAAATATTTCTGCCTCCTCTTGTGTTTGTGGTAATGTCCCATCCGGTCGGGTAAAATAAGTCCATATCTTGACGGTCTTTCCGCTCGATCCCATAAAAGCAAGTTTAGTTTGCGGAAGTTCCGCCGCTTTCTTCTTGACGATCTCTACTTCTGCTTTTCCAGCAAGGGGACCGACACTCAACTCGACAATGCCATTATAAGCCTTCATACGCTTCACTCCATTGACACGTCCGAATGCAACAGCTGGAATTATTTTAGGCAGTTTGCCCGAAAGATGGCAAGATTCACCGGGTAAAACATAATGCAAAGCCTCACGAAATCCGGATACCGGACGCGCTTTAATCTCTACTTTTATTTTTTCTACAAACGATTCTAAATTCAATACACTAATTGCTTCTGCGCTTTCTGTTTCTCTTATCTGTGTTATCTTCATTTCTACCTTATTCTATTTTTATATTTATAAACGGTTATGAGTCTCAAAGATAGTCATTAAATATCAGGTAGAAAAGGATTTCAGCAGTATTATTCCAAAATAAAAATTCTACTATTAACTTTACATAATCTCTTTGACTTAATAGTAAGACATGGCTTCATTAAGTAGTTTTCAATACTAGATTTATGTATCTTTCTAGTAACAAAAATTCGTTCCACGTACGTGGTCCCATCAGTTCGTGTACGTGATCCCATGGGTTCACATACGTGGTCCGAATGCTTCACGTACATGGAACGAGAACATATACCATACAAAACATATTGGCCAAGCCTTGTCTGCATATTAAGATTACTAGCATTTGCTCTAATACGCGCAGTATAGTCTAGATATAAGCATTCAGTAAACTCTCTTAGTGGTAAGCATCCAACTATCAATAGGATATCTAAACTCTAGATAAAAAGAAAAGTGACGGCAAAATTTTGATTTATTCTGCCGTCACTTTGCCGTCACTGGTTGCCGTAACTCTTAGCTCATTGATTGATAACTGGTTAATAGTTGAAGTGACGGATGATGACGAAAATTTAGTTTTAAAACTACAAGTATTAAATATTACCCTTTTACTACTTCTTTAATAAGTCTATTTACTATCCTTTTACACCCTTGTCCATCTCCATAAGGATTAACGGCTTTACTCATCTTTTCATATGCGATACTATCTACAAGAAGAGAAGATACCTCATTTACTATTTTATTATAATCAGTTCCAACAAGTTTCACAGTCCCCGCTTCCAATGCTTCAGGACGTTCTGTCGTCTCTCGCATAACTAAAACTGGTTTTCCTAACCCCGGAGCTTCTTCTTGTATGCCACCACTATCAGTAAGAACAATAGTAGACTTCTCCATTAAATAGACAAAACTCAAATATTCCAACGGTTCAATAAAGAACATATTTCCAAGACATGATAAATCTTCTCCAAAAACTTCATGAATCGGCTTACGTACATTAGGATTCAAATGCATAGGATAAATAAAGTCCACATTAGGATATTTATCTATCAAGGTTTTAATAGCCTTACATATGTTAATAAAACCATCACCAAAGTTCTCACGTCGATGTCCTGTTATCAACACCATTTTCCTACCATCTTCCAAGCGAGTCACATCATATCCTACCTCCTTTAACTTTTCTCTCAATGTTTCATCTAACTCCACTTCTCTTTTAATTTTTTCAACCACCACATATAAGGCATCTATCACCGTATTACCAGTCACAGTAATTCTATTATCTGCGATACCTTCATCAATCAAGTTTTGTCGGCTTAAAACCGTCGGAGAAAAATGAAAATCAGCAATACGTCCCGTCAATTGTCTATTCATTTCTTCTGGCCATGGACTATAGATATTACGTGTACGAAGCCCCGCTTCCACATGTGCTACTGGTATTTGCTGATAAAATGCAGCCAAAGCTGCCGCTGTTGAAGTAGTAGTATCGCCATGTACAAAAATAACATCGGGCTGTGCTTCCTTCAACACATCTCTCATTCCGGTTAACACACGGGCTGTAACATCATACAAATCTTGTCCCTGCTTCATTATATTAAGATCATAGTCCGGTATGATTTCAAATAAGCTTAGTACTTGATCTAACATTTCCCGATGTTGTCCGGTCACACATACGACTGTTTTAAAATACTCAGGATACTTTTGAAACTCTTTCACCAATGGCGCCATCTTTATTGCTTCTGGACGAGTCCCAAATACCAACATTACTTTTTTCATTTTCATATTTTATTCATCATTAACCAATAGGCAAATTTCACAAGGTAAATTTGTCGTTTTATTCTCTTAGGCTCTTTTATTAGCCTGTATGCAAATTCCAAATTGTGTTTTATCCACCATTTAGGTGCTCTTTCAACGCGACCGGTATATACATCAAAACTTCCTCCCAATCCCTGAAATATGGCATCGTGATGTTTCTGAATATCCTCCATCAGCAATTCCTGCTTAGGAGATCCCATAGCAACAAATACCACGTCAGGCTTTACTCTCACAATATCTTCAATCAACGCTTGTTTTTCCTCATCCGTTTTTAGATAACCATTACGATATCCTAGTATTTGAATATTTGGATATTCTACTCGCAATTTAAACACCGTTTCTTCTATTACCTGTGTTCTAGCTCCTACTAGATAAAAGGTTTTATCTTGATAGAACCGAGCTATTATTTTCAACCACAATTCGCACCCGGGTATCTTCCTTACATTTTTAACCCCTTTCCTCTTGAATGCAAATACTGCGCCAGAACCATCACAATATCCAATATTACGCTTGATAATATCACGCGTTTGTCCTGTTGCATGGAGTATTTTTTCAGCATTAACAGCGATTAGAATACCTTTTCTATCACCCACATAATCAATCAATTGTTCTTCAGAGCTGAAAGGATAAACTTCCACTCCATTCAACGCCACCTTATTCAAATTCATTTTATCTTTTACTTATTTAACAGATAGCAAGACAAGGCATGGAACATGAACGCATTGCTCCAACGCATATAGGATATTTTAGAACTGACAGTTGGTTTCAACTGATAATAGAAATATCCCCTTCTATCTTGCATATTTTTAACAACCCATTCCGCTACATTATCCACAAGTTTGGAACACGAATTATATTTCCGTAGACGGTAAGTAGAGACCAACAACTGCCCAGGACAATGAATATCAATCGGATAAGTTTTATTATCATAATAATTAGGCATTCCATCTTCTTTGAAAAAGTGATTAATGTAATAATTAAATCCTTTTTCCAAACATACATTATAAGTTTTATCTCCTGTTAATTCCTGATAAGACATCAATGCGTCCAAATTGTATCCTGTATGAAAGCTATCCACCCAATTTTGTATAGGAAGTAAACCATATTCCCATGCACCATCCGCCCGTTGTGCAGCACAACAGGCCTTCAATGTTTCTGCTGCCAGTATTCGATATTCCTCATTATGAGTATAATAATAACAATAACTTAACAATCGAGCTCCTAACATCGAAGCATTGAATACTGTGTCGTTTCCTTTTAATGGACTGTAAGAAAACAAAAAGCCATCCATAAAAGATGTTCGGTTTAAATCTTTCGTAACGAATTTTGCCGAAGACAACGCCACTTCCAAATAGTCAGAATTACCTGTTATTTCATACGCATCAATCAATGCAGTTGCACAAAAACTTGTTGCTACTATGGTTGGGGTATTCTTTGTGAAAAGAAATAATCTGCGTGCCTGCCAATCAAAATTATATCCCCAACAAGCACCGCTATAACCTATTGACTGCAAAGAAATTAAAATTTCAGACAATTCATGAATCGTTTGTTTAATATCCTCTAACGTTCCAAGCTCGGCTTTTAAGTTAGGATATTTAACTATTAATTTATATAAATTACAATAGCCTGACAAAAACAGTCCAATTCCCTTTGCATTATATTCTTTTGGCACAAGAGTGAGTGGACGTAAGTTGAAAGGTAGACGCTTAAATCCCTGAATAACTATCAACCTACAAAAAGCAGAGTTTTTCAGAAAAGGAATAGCCTGAAACATCTTAGAATTTAACCCATCATAAGGATCCCACCCTTTAAAACTCTCTCTCTTGCAATATTCTTTTAATTTAACAAATGGAACAACAATATCTTTCATGCGAATTTCTCATCTTCTATTCTTAAAATTCGTGCAGGAACTCCTGCTACTACTGCATAATCGGGAACATGCTTATTAACAACAGCATTTGCACCAATAGTTACATGATCCCCTATTGTAATGCCACCAATAATAACTGAGCCTTTTGCCATATACACATGATTACCAATTGTGGGAACACCAGGATACCTACTATTGCCTCCTCCTATTGTAACCTGTTGACATATAATACAATCATCTCCTATACTACAATCAGAATGAACAACAACTCCCATGCCTCCATATCCAAAGAATGTTCCTTTTCCTATTTTGGCTTTATAAGGAATTTTACTGTTATAAACTAAAAAAATAAATAATGTTACTAATTGGGGAATCATTGGAATATGATGTAAATAACACCAACGAGAAATTCGATAAAATAAAACAGCATTTAGCATAATAAGTATTTTATTAAATAATCACTTTCAAATAAGAATGCATACCATAACACAAGCTTCACTGACCTGTAAACAATAAATAACGGCTTCGCTTAATCACAATTCCTTAAAACAAGTGTAACGAACACATCATACGCCTAATAACCCTCTATTCATATTACTTAATAGGCTCTATGTCGATTTATTTTCGTATACACGCACACACATACGCGTGTATGCAAAAAAGTTTTTAATGAAGTCGAATAAATAACGAATCAATTTTTTATTATTTCATAGCCAATTATCAAATAACCTTTTTTAATTGCTTTTCAATAGACACTGCCACAAACGATGCCATAAAATGTTTCCTAGCATATTCATAATTATATAGTGAGGTTGCTTTTGTTAATTTCACATCCTCTATATAACTAGATATAGCATCGGCGAAATCTTTCGGATCCATAGAATCAGTAATATATCCCATTTTACCATTCTCAAAAAAATCAATTAAACCTCCTACATTTCGTGTAAATACTGGTAATCCAAAAGCCATAGCTTCTAATACAGCTGTAGGCATCCCTTCTCCATAAGAAAAAGAAGAATAAATATCCGCCTTTCTAAACTCTTCAATAAGATCTATCCCTTTCAAACCACCTTTGATATATACATCAGTCAATTTCTCATCTTCTACATACTTTCTTACTGATATTAGTTCTTTACCATCTCCCACAATAGTCAGTTTCAAATATGGATATATAGATTTCAGCAATTCATACGTCTTCAAAGTCTCATATATGCCTTTTGCTTTCTCCACACGGGCCAAATAGAGAATATTTTTTATTCTACCATTACGCTGATAAACATTAAAACCCAACAACATTTTATCATCCACTTTCGTTGTAGACAATTCAATTGGTGTACGAACTCCCCACATTAATAATTCTTTTCGAAACACCCTAGCAAGAACTATTATTAAAGACGCTTTATTTAAGTTTCTTACTACCCAATTTCTATCTATATTTTTAGCTACATCCCAATTAAACCCATGGATAAAAATAGCTACTTTAAAACCCAAATATCGTGCTATATTCAAAAACACAAAATCACGTTTTAAAGCATTTTTACCTAATGAAGGATTTATAAGTACTAAATCTGGACAATATACAAGGAGTCTAAAAATATACTTCAATATATCCCATGGTAACCAAAATATTCCACTTCCACTTTTTAGAGTCCGTTTTCCGATCGTGTTATACTTTACATTTTCAGTCCAATAATCTTTCAATCCATTATAATGACTTGCTACCCCTCCTAATTCTTTAAGATTAGGTGTATTGATTAGTATTTTCATATCATCTTAAATTGTAAACTAAAATCAAGAAAACAATAAATATTGTATAAACAAAAAAGGTGATTTTTTTAGGTTTAGCATACTGCCAAGCATAGGCTCCTAAAATAATCCATAAAGAGAAAAAAGTTACATGATAACGCATATCTAAAGCAACGCCAGCAAGTACTAGCATTACTCCCCCCATAAGTAAATAAAGAACTACTGGATAAATCTTAATATCCATTCTCCTCCACACGGCTGAAAGACCACAAAAGAAAAATAAGCTCATTAAGCTTTTCAGTAATAAACCAGCACTATGGTAAATACCATACTGTGCCGTTCGAGTAAAATTAGGAAAAGGTCCTAAAAAACTAGACAGAATCTGTATTCCCCATTTCATTGACGCATTACCCTCAATTCCCCTTCCCCTTGCTTCCGTAACGGCTAAAATATGATCCAAAGAGAAACCTGTGGCTACAATCAAAAAGAAATTCAGTATAAAAGGAGTCAATATTATTCCAATAACGACTAAGTAAAATATCATTTTCTTATTTCTATCGTTAACAAAAAGAAATAAACAAAAAGAGAGAAATATCATCAACGAAACAGCCATTCTAAAAAGCCAAGTAGAGGCAATAAGCAACAAAGTTATAATCAGTATATATATGGATTTTCTATCTTTATATACGTACATTAAGTAAAAAGATAAAGTTATAAATAAACAAAAGAAATTTTCCTTTAACCCTACAGCCGAAGTTACAACCATAAATGGGAAAAATCCATATCCACCTCCAGCTACCAATGCAGTTCTCATTTTAATATTCAGCATTAAACAAAATTTATATACTAGATACGAGGTATAAGTAATACAGAGTGAATTAAGAACTAACAATACATTTCTAGCTATATCAACATCTCCAATAAAATAATAAACTACATACAAAATATGAAGAAAACCAAAATCATCAATATCCACATTAGATAAACCATACGTAAAAAAGGTGAAATACTCTTCATTTAAATATTTCAACACTAATCCATCATAAAAATAACAATCAACTGCATCCGCGAATGGTTTCCCCGTATATTCCCAGAATAAACATCTAAGTATTACAGAAAATATAATATTATAAAATAAAACAACAAAAAGTAATTGCCATATTGTAATTATTTTAAGTGATAAATTTAGACATATAAAAAAGGCTATAGCAATTAAAGATTGCATAACCAACATATAAGTTGGTATATACTCTTTATATCCATAAACTGCAGCAAATATTATAAAGAAAAAATAGGATAAAGCTCCAATATTTAATATTGGTTTCACTATAAATACAAATTAATCATCATTCAGTTAAAACTAATCGTAATTCTTAAAAAAGCATCTTACTATATGCTACTAAGAATTCCGTATTAAAAAGCCGCTCTACTACTTGCATTCTACATTTCTCTTCTACGATTATTCTTTCAGTTTTCACTATATGAAGCCATTTATAGAGTCCTATTAACTCTTCTTGAGTGATATTGGTTTCATTCAATATAAAACCTGTCACACATGAAAATACACTTCTAGTGTAATCCCCAGAGAATCGAGTACAAATAACAGGAACACCAGCAGCTAAATATTCACAAATTTTTGTAGGAGAAGAAACTTTATTAAGAATCCAATTATCCCTAAGTAAGAATCCTGCATCAAACAACTTCAAGTATGAAGGCACATCTCCTGCTTTTAAAGACAGCACAGTATAATTCTCCCTTCCCAATTGTAAAAGCAATTTCTCATAAGGCTCTATTGAATGATTTGTACAAATCATCAAATATACACTTGAATCTATTTCCCTTAATCGGATTACTAATTGTATGATCTTATCTATATTTTGCCATTTCTGTAATCCTCCACTATATCCTAAAACGAGCCTATTACTTAATTTAGAAATATATTCAGAAGGAGCAGTAATTCCTTCAAAACAAGATACATCAACTCCGCAAGAGACTATTCCATAATTATCAATTTTTTCTTGTGTATTAGTCTCCAACTGTATCCTAAGATTCTCAGACACACAAATACAGTAATTAGAGAATTTCAAAGAATCACGCTGGATACGTAATATAGCTTTAGCATACCAATGCTTATCAGATATTCCATTCATCTCAATGAACTCATGAAATGAGTCACCGTGAAAATCAGTTATATAGTAGCTATTTTTCCTACACAACCAACTACCTATTGAGAACACTTCCATCTGTATAATATCAAACTTTTTCAGTCTAGAGATTAATGCAAGAAAAAACTTCAAATACATTAACAAAATATTAAATAAAAAGATATTCCTTGACATTGGAAGAATATATGGAAACAAAATCCATTTTGCTTTTGAATTCAAATATTGATTTCTATTTTTCAAGAATAACCCTTGCTTGCAAAAGGCCAATACCGTTATACTAAATCCAAGTTTGCTATACTCGTTTATAAATGAATTTAAACGATGCTTCGCTCCTTCATCAACAGAAACTGAAAAACCTGGAAAAACAAGTAATATATTTTTCTTCATAATTGACTACAATTATAATACGTTGTTGATTTAAAGAAATAAGATAGTAATTTAATTGATTGCAATGAAGAATATGAAAAATCTTTGGGATGATCTATAAAAACTAGTATTTCCTTTTTATTCAACAAAGCACTTATTATAACACTTATCGGAGATATCCTAGACAAAGTCATCATTGCCATATTATTTTCTCTCTTTATATATTTAAGATCTTGCCTCCTATGAGATCCATCTGTAATGGGACTTAATCGCTTAGATAATACTCTATGAACTTTATCTATTACTCTATAAAATATAATACGATGAAATGAACTAATAGGAATCTCCCAAAATTGTCCATCATCTACTTCCTTACAAACATCATCCTCAAAACGGTACATAACTTTATCAGGAGCATTAAGAAAATCAAAAGATGAATATTGATTTTTTCCATACGCTCCATATGAAATAGATGAATCTATTTTAATATTTGCTTCAAGAAAAGCTTTCTTTATTTTATGAAATGGTTGAATCGCCCATCCTCCTGCACGAAATGCACAAATTGTATACCCAGGCTCAACCTCTTGAGCTAAATTATTAAGATAAGCTGTTCCCTCTTTGAACATATTGATAACAGCACTTTCTCCCAATGAGGACAAAGCATAATGAGTATAATTTTGAAAGTTCCATGTCCCATCTCCATTATATTGAGCATCAATCCAATGAGGATGCAAGTGAAGCTCTATACGATGCCCACGTCTAACTATATCTTTAATCTGAGTTTCAATTAGCTGAATATCCCTCGCCGTTCTTTCCGTATCAATTTTTCTTAAACATTTGAGCATAAGATAATCTATAAAAAAGTTTCCTTTAATCCCCAGCTCATCCATCTTATCAAGTAAAAAATTTGTCGGAACAATCAACGACCTTTCAATTGTACCTGATTTATCCCCAAAAAAGATCTCATAATCATAAGATAGTATAATAGTTCTCATTTAAGTGCATCCATTAAAAAATTGATACTCTTCCTTCTTTGACTAGAAATTTGGTTATTCACAAACTCCCAATCAACGGTTTTATTTATTAATTCTAGAGTTATATCTGAAATATCAGAAACAAGCCTTTCCTCTAGACCGATAGAATTAAGAAATGAAACGAAACGGGTAATCCCCCTTTTTCTATTCCCAATAACTATAAATGGCTTATTAAACAATATAGAAAACAGCATTGCATGAAAAGAGTCAGTCACAACAAATTCAGCCCTAATGAAGCCTCCAATCCAAGTTTCAATTGATGGAGCTATTTGTTTACTTAATTCCGCGAATGAATTTTCCATTTCTGTATTTACATATACAGGAATTAACCCCTTTACCTTAGACACATATTCTATTACATCTTCCTTATTTATAGTCCTATCCAATAAGTAACAACTCAATGAATTATCAGAACCAACTGAGGTATAATTTACAAGGTCTTTATATTCTTCCAAAGTTAGCAATAAAGTAGGATCAACAACAAGTTGAGCATTTACATAGAAATAGTCTCTGCATATTTTTATACCAGAATCTTCACGAACAGAAATTGCTGAAAATTTAGATATAAGCTTTCTACATATATCTTCTTGTATTTGATTATACTCCCAGTCCTCTGTTCCAAAAGAAGCCGCATATGAAATTCGTTTCACTTTATTACCAGATGGAATAAAATTCAAATAATAATTATATATATTAGGGACATATTTGGGTCGCCAAGTTTGATCACTTCCCACAATATATGCATCAAAATGAATATGTGATAGCTCTTTCAATGCTCTCTCATTATAAACTGTAATTGTATCTGCTTTAAGATATTTTTCAATAAAAGCATTAAGTTCAACCATATTAGATTTCGGATATGCTCCCTCATAAAATATAGCTCCCTTATATCCATGAAACAATCTTAAGTACATATTCTTTCCAATTCTTTTCAAATACCCCAACAAAGAAGGAGCAGCCCATTGTCGATTTACAATAGTCACATCATGACCTTTTTTTTTCAAAGTATAATATAAAGCATAAGTTTGTAATATACATCCATGACTAGGATGTAATGGAAATATTATTAAAGCTATTTTCATGATTATATTTTCAAAATATTCATTTCAAGAATTGTTACATGTATATTGCTTGGAAACTCTTCATCCCAAAATACCAGTCCAGCTCCACCATCTTCAAATAAATGCTGTTTATCAACAATAGTCATCAAGGCTTCTCCGTCAATACAAAAAGCATAAACATCTTTCATAACAACTACATCAATATCATATTCCCTATTCATATCCAAAGAAAAGGGCAATACTTTAAGCTCATTAAAAAAAACTCCCTTTGCTACTACCTCAAAAACAAGCCTATTATTATCTATAATCCTAAAACGTAGTCTTTCAAATATTGATCTATGTTTAAAGGCTATTTGAAATTCTTTGAAACTACTATGAAATATAATTTTCAAAGAAATCATATAATCATATGATATATTATCTGTAAAAAAATAGACCCAATCATTTTTTTTATATTTACTTAAAACGATATATGAGCTATTTCCTTGCTTTTTAACCTTAGTAGATTCCGTATTTTCTTTCCGAAAAAAAAGTCGTAATACACGTATACCATAATAGTAAAGTAAAAATAATACACGTATGTGTTTTATTAAAAAGTCATTCTCATCTTGATATTTAGCTATTGTAAAGAAATCATAAGTGCTAATATTTGTACTTTTAACTTGTAGTAGCAAATTATAATCAGAGACAATATAATTACGTTTAAATATTCTTTCATATCTACGTAAAGTATATTTTACTGGGATAGTAAATGGTTTATAAATCAGTTTTTTTAGAAAAGACATCATATTTCAAAAAATCAAACAACATTTTTTTATCTTTCTTTTGTAGTCCAATTATAAAAATTGCAAGTGAAGCGGATAACATACATATTATTACATAAAATATAAATGTAATCAAATCATAAACTTCAAATACCCGTTTTAGCAATATAGGAATTATAGCTCCCCCTATAACAACTACTCCTCCTCTTATATAAACTTCTTGTAAAAAACGCTTCCATTGAAATTTCATCATTTTATTCAATAACACAATTCTAAACACTTGTGCTATAATTACCATATTCAACCAAATAATATATGCAATAATAGGCTCAGGATAAAACTTCAATAGAATATAAATTATTGGGATAGATAGCATTAAAATATTACTAATAACAATTTGATATATTTTCATATGTCCTATTGCCCTCACAACAGTCATTATTGAACTTGATGTTGATTCTATTATTCCTATAAGAATAGTAAATTTTATAAAAACTGTAGTATATTCAGGTACTGTTTTTAGCCAAATTTTCAATATAACATCAGTCTGAAGATAAATTGGCAATGCTATAAAATAAAGAAGAAATAAGGAAAACATTGCACTCTTTATAATCAAATTATTAACATAACCAAAATCATTCTTTGCAAAAGATTTTGTGATTTGTGGATTAACAGCCGTTTGGAAACTCATATAAAACTGAGTAATAGCTGATTGCACCTGCATTGTGATTGCACGAGCTGCATTAACTACAGGTCCAAAAAAAAGATTAAGGACAACATTTATGCCCTGTGTCAATACAACATATGCGATACTTCCTAAAGTATTCCAACTAGTAAAATGAATAATCTCTTTAAATATATTACTATTCCAACACAACTTACCTTTTACTGTTTCAAAACGCTTACAATAGATTCCATATACAATACGAATTATCAACTGAACCAAACAGGATAAAACTATATATATTTTCAGTTTATCAAAAGCAATATATAGAATTCCAAAAGCAATAAACAATTTAAATAAAACTTCCAAAATTGAGATATATGCAAATGCACTCATCCTCTCATAAGATATAATAAGCGCACTATAAGGAGCGCTTATAATGGAAATAATACATGTCAATATAGAAAAATGATAAACCCAAAGAGCTGCTTCAAAACGTTCATAAGGAATAACAACTTTAGTATGTAAAAACCATAGTCCAACAGTCTCCGCAATAATAATTACTAATATTGCCAATACAAATTGTACAGCAAGGCTTGTTTTAAAAATTAGTTTAAGACGATCTAAATCACCTCTCCCAAGCTCATAAGTAAGAAAACGCTGAATAGTAGAAACCATAGAAGCATTCAAAAAAGATAATAACGTCACTATCCCCCCTACCAAATTAAGAATACCAAAATCGGTGATCCCTAATGCCTCTAATGCTATTCGTGAAGTATACAAAGAAATCATCATAATTAGAATCATTCTTATATACAACATAATAGTATTATGCGCTATTTTTCTTGTCATATTAAATACATAAATATGAGCTACGAACCTCAAACAACAACATTTATATATCAGTCAAAGTTAGATCACCAATAAAGACAATAAATTCATATATCATTCTCTATAAACACCACAAAAATCTAAAATTACTTTATCTCTATTATATGGCAATGTTTTAAACAAATTATGAGCAACCATAAAGACTATTATATCAGCCTTTTCATAAGCATCACGATAATTCGTCAATTTAAAAACATTATGCTCTTTCACATTTGGTTCAACAACAAGTATCTTGGCATTATTACAACACTGCATTACTTTAGTAGTAATGTATTTAGCAGGAGATTCACGTAAATCGTCAATATTAGGTTTAAATGCTAATCCCATCATAGCAATAATAGGCTTACGATGATGCTGTAATTCAAATTCCAACATTGCATTTTTAACTTTTTCAGCACACCAAAATGATTTATAATTATTAATCTCACGTGCTTTCCCAATTAATTGAGATTCTACCGGGAAGTCAGAAGTTATGAAATAAGGATCAACAGCGATACAATGCCCACCAACTCCACAACCAGGTTGCAGGATATTCACACGAGGATGTTTATTTGCCAAACTTATTAATTCCCAAACATTTATACTAGCTTTATCACAAATCAGCGACAATTCATTAGCAAAAGCTATTTGCACATCACGCGATGAATTTTCAGTAAGTTTACACATCTCAGCTGTACGAGCATTCGTTTTGTGCAATGTACCTTTAACAAACTGAGAATAAAAACACATCGCTTTCTCAGTTGATCTCGGATTCAATCCGCCAATAACACGATCATTGTGCACCAATTCATATATAACATTTCCTGGCAATACACGTTCAGGGCAATACGCTATATAAATTTTATCTTTAAGTTCTGGACGTTCTGTATAAATTATATTCGCCATCAGTTCAGTTGTTCCAACTGGTGAAGTCGATTCTATCACATAAAGGTCCCCTTCCTTTAAATACGGAATTACGGAACGTGTAGCTGCTTCAACATAAGAAATATCCGGTTCATGGTTCCCTTTAAAAGGTGTTGGTACTACCATAAAATAAGCATCACAAACTTCAGGTTTAGTTGAAGCTCGAAACATACCAGACATAACTACATCTTTCAATAACTCTTCCATACCTGGCTCAATTATATGAAGTTCTCCCTCATTAGTTTTTTCAACTACTTTTGGGTCTATATCAACTCCTAGAATTTGAATACCATTTTTTGCGGCAATAATCGAAGTAGGCAGACCAATATAGCCCAACCCCATAAAACATGCTTTCATTGCTAAATATAATTTTTAAAAGTTTTCCTTTAATCCTATATATGTCAATATTTAAATCAACTTATTCATTTTTATTTTATCCCACCATAAATTCAAGCTAATCCATATCAAGATATCTGCTATCAACATGAGTGTATTATTCACATAGGGCATTAACAATATATTTAGTCCACTAAAAGTACAAGAAATCAATAATATAATTACCATCGATTTCCGTGGAGTGAATCCCATTGCCAGAAACTTATGATGAATATGATTTTTATCTGGCTCAAATGGATTTTTACCATTACGAAAACGAACTAATATAACACGGACTACATCAAATACAGGTACGATCAAAGTACTAAAAGCTATCACAAATGCACCTTCAGTATACGAAATAACATCTACATTATTCTGACTATATTTGATTGCTAAAAAACTCAAGATATACCCCAAAGTCAAACTCCCTGTATCACCCATGAATATTTTACGATCGCGCTCTGCACTTCCAAAAACATTATAATAGAAAAATGGAACTAGGACCCCAAACGTACTAAAGGCAAACATACTATACAACCATAAGCCCTTACTAATATATAGGAAACCAAAAACCAATAATGCAACACTGCTCAATCCCGAAGCAAGACCATCAATACCGTCAATTAAATTAATTGCATTAGTAATAAATACTACCGTAAATATTGTAAAAGGTATACCAACATAGGATGGAAGAACATAAATACCGAATAATCCATAAAGATCATTTATCCAAAGACCAGCAATAGGGAACAAACTTGCACATAAAATCTGAATAATAAATTTCTGGTGATAACGAACTCCGACTAAATCGTCAGCTATACCAGTCAGATATAAAAGAACCATCCCACAAACTAGAAGTGTACATTCAGGCAATGCATATATAGCCTGCAATATTGATATATTATACCCCATCAAAGCACGAAGTGCTAAAACGATACAACAAGAAAGCAATATTGTAGGAAAAAAAGCGACACCACCTAGTCGAGGAATGGCATGCTTATGTATTTTTCGTTCATTTGGTACATCAAATAATTTCTTATGTAATGAAATCATCAAAATACGAGGTATAATAAGTCGGGAAACACCTACAGAAATAACAAAAGATATAATAATAAATATTAAATTCATAATTGGTTAAGGTGAATATAACAAAGCATTATACAAAACTATTTTTATCTTATTCCTTTTAAACGATTCCATAAATCGTCACCTATAAATATCCAACTAATCGTGCCTACGATAGCCAAAAACATAAATAGTAATACATATATCTTTAATCCCATCCCTGAAGGATACTGTGGCACAACAGCAGGCTCTAACACTGCAAAAACAGGTTTTTCCTCTTGTACTTTTGCCCTAGCAACTTGTAGTTGACTAGCAACTTGACTATATACTTGATAAGCCAAATTCATATCATTTTGTAAACGTTCCTGTTCTGCTCTTACACTTTGAAGAATTATATCATCATGAGTGTCTATATATAGTGCATATTTTTTTTGTGCTACATAATACTCCTGTTGGCGCTCTTTACAAAGTTTTTCTAAATAGCTACAATCTTCCTTAGCTTTAGAAGTACGATAATTGATAATATATTCTTGCAATTTACACACTACAGAATCTGCAACAACAGCAGTTATTTTAGGATCTTGTAAAGTAACAGAGATATTGGTTATTGCAGTTTTTTGATCAACCAAAGCAGTTATACTCCTTTTAAGTGTAGCAATCTTTTCACTTTCTTCCTTTGTTAGTTCAATAGCACCTCTCTTTACTTTATTATCAATATCTATATTGTTGTCATCTTCAAACAATGACTTAATACTATTGATGATAATACCAGGTAACCCTATCACATAACTCCACCAAGGGGAAGTCTGTTTATCCAAATATGATGCTAAAGTTATATCTTTACTTTTATTCGAAGAAGAGACAGTTATATCTAATAACTCTAAAAGAAAAGGAGTAGAAGAGACTATATCAGAAGAAAGTGACGCATTTAGAGCATCAGAGCCATCTCCTGTTGTAGCTCCACTACCTAAAAAAGAAGCTGCAAGTCCAGCTAATCCATTAGTTCCCCTAGAACTCCCCATCTCTGGAGAAAGAGTCACTTTTACCGTATACTGTTTGGGGATACTCAATGCTACAATAACGCCAATAATCAGTCCTATCCCAGCAACTTTATATATTTTTTTACGAATTACTATAATTTTACACAAGATTTCCACTAAATCAATTTCATCTTTCGAAGAAGTATCTAAATCTGTAGATTGGTTCTTACTCACATGTTGTTCAGACATAATCTTATTTCTTTATCAGATTAGCAATAGAAGCAATCATCATTCCCAAAGAACTGAAGGAAGTAGCATAACCTAAAATATTAGCTATGTTCCCTTTCTTCTTAGCCTTACTAGGCACAATAATCTCACACCCCGGCTCAATCTGTTTCTTACCACTACCCTTAACCTTCGTCACCTGACCATTCATGTAAACAATGAACTTCTTACTCTTCCTTGCATTATCAGAACAGCCACCGGCCTGATTCAGGTAATAATCCACATCCTTTCCCTTCATATAAGAAACCGTATTCGGAACCATGACAGCACCATTGATAGTTACAGTATTAGTATTCTTAGGTATAAAGACCACATCACCTTCACGTAAGACAAGGTCGGCATTACCCTTAGGATTAGTCAAAGCCTTCTCCAGATCAATACCTACCGTAAAGGTATCCTCAACACCAATACCCAAAGAGTCAATCATGGCTTCACCCAATTGCCTGCTCATCAGGCGAATCACATCACCCATACGTTTCTTCTCACCGGCACTTGCCACACGGGTCAATTTCGCACCACGGAGATAGGCAAGACTGGTAGGACCACCCGCTTTATTCACCAGATCGGAAAGACGTTCCTCACGGCTGGTCATGGCGTAATTTCCTCCGAAAAGGATTTCACCATCAATGACTACATTCTGTTGTGCCTGATAACCGGGACTGCGACGGACATAAACTTCGTCATAAGGCTGAAGAATAAAACCGGGCTGACCGTCGATGACAAAACCATCCTTTAAAGAGAAGGTATACATCTGACCGATCGTATCATTATCCGCAGTACTACGGGGATTCTTGATTCGTCTCGACACATCAATGCGGACAGTGGAGGCGGCTTCTTTCAAGCCACCGGCCTGGATGATCAGATCCTCAAGTGTCATGTTATCCGCATAGGGATATGAATCGGGGTGCGCAACTTCACCGTGAACTGTGACATTACCCCGGTCTTCCAAATCGTGAATGCTCGGGATGTAAAGGATGTCATTCTTCATCAGGGCAAGATTCGGCGAAGTGCCGTCCATGATAGACCTGATGTCTATTTGAACAACTTCGCTGGTCAGGTCTTCACGCTGCCGATAGAGGACGGCACGATTCAGGAAAGCGTCACCGGTCAAGCCTTGGGCTTCATTAACCAATTCACGGATCGTATTCAGTTTACCACTTAACTGGTAGATCCCGGGACGATAGACTGCGCCACGGATTTCTAATTTGTTTGTGAAGCGGTTAAGGATGGCTTCGGCTGTTACAACATCGCCGTTACGCATTTTATAAATGCTGTAATCTATATCTTTGACTGTATTGACTTCGTATTCCTCACCATTCTGACGGACGACACGCAAAGAACGGGTGTAGGCATCGGCTTCAAAGCCACCGGCATATTTGATGAGAGTAGCAAGGTTCTCGTCTTTCTTCATTTCAAATCGCATAGGACGTTTTACCTTGCCGCTGATCTTTACCAAGACATCATAAGCAGGAACAATCACGACGTCACCTTCTTGTAGGCGAATGTCGTCCTGTGTATTTCCTTTCATGATGAATTCGTAGACGTCGATGGTGGCGATATTCTTTCCGTTGCGTACCAACTGAACGTTTCGGAGGCTACCGATATCACTCACACCGCCTGCGCGGTAAAGCGCATGGAAGACGGTAGAGAAGGAAGAAAGGGCGTAGGTACCGGGCTGTACGACTTCTCCCATCACATTAATCTGAATAGTACGGATGTTACCAAGTGTCAGACGGATGTCGGAAGTTGGGTCGGTAGTATTATTCAGACCGTTATATATTTTATTCAGGGCGTTCTTCAGATAGTCATTGGCGGCAGAGACTGTCATACCGCTAAGGTTGACAGGACCGATCTTCTGAATGTTGATAGTACCTTCAGGAGAGATTTGCTGGCGGATGGTGTTCTGGCTCGCACCCCAGATATCAATGATAACTTCATCACCGGGACCGAGGCGGTAATTGGCAGGAGTGGCGAGATTGACACTGGGTTCAAATGTCAGGTTACGGGTATTGAAGATGTTACGTCCAAAGACCTGATCACCACGGGCAAGGTCCTGAGTGGTGGGATGGTCGTCCAGCATATCGGAAGTATTTTCCTTTGTTTCTTCACGCAGGCGGGATTCGTTGATGTCCGTGCCCGTTGATTTCGAGGTATTTACATTGTTCTGCTGCTCGTATAGCTGCTTCACACGCATTGCCTGTTCTTTGGTTACACCTTTACGTGCAAGTTCGGAAGCAAGCTGTTTCTGTTCCTTGCCTTGCCGGATGCCGTCCTTTACATATTCCAGTACCTGTGAGTCACTCATGGACTGGGCCATAAGCGAGCCACTTCCCAGCATAGAACAAAAAAGTAGAATGCTAAAAAGTCGTTGTATTTTCATTGACAAATAAAAAAGTTAGTTGGTTTCACACAGTTCCTGCATACCGTGACAGACCGCAGACAACTGTTGTTTAAGAAGAGAAGGGGGAAGAACATCAAGGAGGGTCAGAGAACGCTGCAAGACAGACCGTTTTCTATCCTCGTCTTCCGGATTGGCGTACATCGACACATTATATCCCTGAAGGATGGCCAAACACAGGGTAGCATCCTGCTCCGGTGTCTCCCCCCGTTGAGAATATAAATCGTTAATCTTTTCGTGGATTGATTGTTGTAATGCTGAAAGGTCATCGGCGTATACATACCCATTTTTATCACCGATGTGAAGTAAATGATCTGCCAGATTTTGCAGTTCATCAATATTTTCTTGTAGTAAAAAACTCACCATACCCCTTTTATTCACTTAATGCTTGTTTCACTTATTTAAACCCTTATTTTTCCAGCGGCTCTACACACCCTACTGGTATATCTACAAAAGCACATCCCAACATAGTAAGCCGGACTGCTACTTTCGATTTTCCATTTACTGTAACCAATTCTCCTTGAAGTCCGGATAATGGTCCTTTGATAACCTGAATCTTGGCTCCTGGTGACAAGGGAGACGTACTCATATTGATCGCCTCGTCCGAATAGTCTAGCATAAATTTAAAGCGGTGCATCTGTTCATCCGGAATGACAGCAGGAGTACTTTCTCCACGCAATACCATATATCGGCTGATAGAGCCCAATGTCAAAACTTCTTTCTGCTCATAAATATCGACATGGACAAATATCATCATCGGAAGAAGAACACGCTCGACTACCTTTCGACGATCACTCCATTGATGCACTTCTTGCTGAACAGGAAGGAAGTTTTCAATCCCCATTTTAGATAGTCGCTCACTCGTTTTCTTCTCATGAGAAATACGTACTAAAGCCACTAACCAACGTTTATGGTGCGCTACGCTCCTGCCAGTCACATCTGCCGGCAGAACTTCTTGTATGCTTTTTTTGCTATAAATCATCTATTTTACCCCACACTTATTCGTCATTCTTTAACAAACAGAAACGAATAACGGTGCAAAGATGACCATATTTACCAATATACGCAAATAAAAAACAATAATATTTTCGTTAAACGACCATAATAAGAGAGAAATATCTGCTTATTTCATTTTCCACACCTATTATTATATCATTTACGAACAATGAAATATTCGATATTTTCATTAACCAGCTCCTAAAAAAGAATTAAAAGCCCCACCTCAAACAGAAGATTTTACCAGGAAAAGAAAAAAAGTAACTATTCTGAGAAAAAAAATAAAGAACAGATGCAGTATTCCATAAACTGCTGCATTTAACTTATAAACGGAACAAAAAAGAATCAAACCTATATATCATATTAAGACCTGAAACCTGAACTTGACAAGTGGGGAGAAATTAGAGAGAGAGAGTATTTTACAAACGTCCCCAAAAACGAGAACCCCTGCCGACTGTAGAAGCCGGCAGGGGTTCATTTTTACTACTAAGGAGTCCGAAAAGAAAGTAAGACGTAATTCTTTCCGAGTGCCTCCGCTTATTTACAATATTTCTTTATAAGTTCATCCACATTCGGATCACCCAGTTCTTTCGCTTTATTGAAGTTTCCGCAAGCTTCGTCCGTCTTCTTCAACTGTATCTGACAAAGGCCCAACAACCGGTATGCTTCCCCATATTTCGGCTCGTCTTTCAGAATTTCATTCAGTATCTTCATGGATTCTTCGTAACGTCCTACACGCAGATTAACCACTGCATGTTCTGCCCGATAAGTCAAATCTTTGGGGCTCAATTCAACCGCTTTCACGATATCATCCAATGCACGCTGATATTGACGGGCTTTCAGCGCAGCCTGCTCACGATAATAATAGAAAAGGTCATTGACCTGTCCGTTCACAGCCTTATAATAAGCATCATAATCGAGCATTGCATTTCTTGCCTGATCGTTGTTCATATATATCTGTGCACGTTCCAGCAGATAAGGAGCAAAATTTGCCGTGACAGGCTGCGGACAACGAGCAATGCAACTGTCCATCAATGCCAACACTTCTTTGGCATCTGCCTTCAGCAATTCTTTCGTCTTGGCGGCACTAAAGAATGAGGCTGCTGAAGCCAGATTGCTGGCATTCACCTTCTCATAAGCGGCCAAAGCGCCTGCATAGTCCTGCTGTGCAAAAAGTATATCTCCTTCCAACTGCGTATAAACGGGCAAAGGATCGATAGCCATCGCCTGACGGAGATTTTTCAAAGCCGTATCATACGTCCAGTCTTTATAAGTCGTTTCCGGTTTTGAAAGCTGATAACCGTATATCAGCTTGGCGATATTATAATACACATCATCCTTTTTAGCCGCCACCTTCAAGGCTTGATTAAAGTCGGCTACAGCCTTGTCAAAATAAGACTGGTCATCCTTACCTTTTGCTACGTAATAGTTGGCACGACGGATATATCCATCGGTACTGCTGGGGAACTGGCGAATGAAATCGTCCAGCAATTTCTCATATTCATCAGCCGACATCTGCGTGGAAGCCATAAACAGATACACCAATGCCTGATCCTCCGCTTCGGGCAATCCTTTCCGGATACCGATATTCTTCAGAGCAACGTCTCCCAAAGACAGAGCACTAATCTTCTGCGACATTGCAAAAGCTGCCCCTGCCGCATAACAAGTCGTTACCGTATCCGCACCGGAGGACTTCTGTGAAATACCGAACACCTGGCCTTCCGCATTCATCACCGGACAACTCACCATCTTGTCTTTCATCTGCATACTCAAGGTATAGTAATGGTATTCTCCAGCAATCTTCGATACATCCTTCACTTTACCCGAAACGCAGGCAATGCTCTTCTGCGTAGAATAAGGAAGCATCCATGCGTCAGCGCCTGTAGCCGGAGCAGTAGTCGCCACTACCAGTGACGGCACTTTCTTTTCGGTGATGGCCACACGGAACTTGATCACATCGTACATATCATTTGCTCCCAAAATCAGGCTGACCGGCATTTGCTTGCCTTCGGCTGTAATAACCACCGCACGCTCAGCCCCTTTGAAAAGACTGTAGTCGGACAGAGCCAGTCCGTCTTCGGATACGAAAAATCCGTTTCCGGTATTCAGCATCTTGTCATTCTTGTCATAAGTCACTACTGAGAAAACAGCACGTTTCGCCTTCTCCACCCATTTCGGGGTTTGCGCCAGACCGCTCTGTACCAAGAGGAAAAGCGCTAAAGGTAAGATTAAAAGTTTCTTCATATCAGTCGTTGTTTCTTTGTTTCACAGCTTCATAAATCAAAATACCGGCAGCTACGGAAACATTCAGAGATTCGATAGTTCCCAGCATCGGTATCTTCACCCATTCGTCACAGAGAGCCAGATGATCATATGATACACCGGTGTCCTCCGCTCCCATGATGATACACATCGGTCCCGTATAATCGGCTTTCGTATAGTCATAATCTCCTTTCTCGGTAGCGGCAACGATACGGAAACCGCTGTCCTTGAGATACTGCAAAGTCGCACGCAGATTCTGTTCGCGGCAGACAGGCAATGTATGCAACGCACCTGCGGAAGTCTTCATGGCATCGGCATTCACCGATACGCTGCCACGCGCAGGAATAATCACCGCATCCACCGCGGCACATTCGCAGGTACGGGCTATCGCACCAAAGTTACGCACATCCGTTATGCCATCCAGCATCACAAAAAACGGATTCTTGCCTTGCTCGAATAAGAAAGGAACGAGGTCTTCCGTCTTCTGATAGGTCACAGAGGAAATGAAGGCAACCACACCCTGATGATTCTTCCGTGTGATGCGGTTGATACGTTCCACCGGCACACGCTGAACAGGAATCAGCAATCCTTTCAATGCTGCGAAAAGCTCTTTGGAAAGATCACTTTGAATGTCTTTCTTAACGAGGATCTTATCAATTTCTTTTCCAGCCTGAATGGCCTCTATGACGGCACGGACGCCGAAAATCATTTCACTTTTATCGGTCATTGTAATTTTGAATTATAAATTTTGAATTATGGATTATGAAGTACGGGCCAACAGGGCCTTCGCATTGCTGAGGGCAGCCTCGGTCAATGTGGCTCCGCTCAGCATGTGAGCGATCTCCTCTACCCGTTCTTCATCGGTGAGACGGCGGATATGGCTGTTCGTTTCCGTATCGCTGTCCTTCTTATATACCTTATAATGAGCGCGCCCGCGAGCTGCGATCTGAGGCAGATGTGTGATACTGATCACCTGACGGTTACAGTCCCCCATTTCCTGCATCATATCCGCCATACGGTCGGCTATTTCACCGGAAACTCCGGTATCGATCTCATCAAATACAATTGTAGGCAATTTCACCGCACCGGCGATCATCGCTTTGATAGAAAGCATCACACGCGCGATTTCACCTCCGGAAGCAACGGAAGATATGCTTTGCAACGTTCCGTTCTTGTTGGCGGAGAACAGGAAGTTGACAGTATCCTCCCCCTGTATGCCCGGTTCTTTCTTCAATCCCATCTCCACTTGGAAGCGGACGTTGGGCATACCCAGCGGGACCAGCCGTTCAGCCAGTTGTTTCTCCACTTCACGGGCGGCTGCCGCACGGGCTTTTGTCAGCACGGCAGCTTGCTTCTTCACCCGTTCATACTGGGCTTCCTTGCGGGCAGTCAGTTCGGCTATGCGATCATCATAAGAGGTGATCTCGGACAACTTAGTGCGATATTGGTCTGCCAAGGCCATCAATTCTTCAAGTGTCTGTACCCGATGCTTCTGTTGCAGGGAGTAAATCAGATTCAGACGATCGTTCACTTCATCCAGACGGGTAGGATTAAACTCGATGGATTCTCCCTGTGCTGAGACTTCCTGCGAAATATCTTTCAATTCAATGTAGGCACTTTCCATGCGGTCGCTCAGTTCTCCGGCAGGCTGATACACCTTTTTCAGATTATTCAGCGTATTCAGATTATCTTTCAGGAAAGAAAGTAGTCCGCCTTCGTCCGAGAAAAAAGACTGTTCGATGCGGTAAAGCCCCGCTTTGATCTCTTCAGCATGACTCAGAGTTTCCGCCTCCTGCTCCAGTTCGCTCTGCTCCCCTTCCACCAGATGAGCTTCCTCCAGTTGTTCCAGCTGGAAACGAAGATAGTCCTCATCCGTCCGGCTTTGCTCGGCAAGTGCCGTCAGCTCGGACAGTTCACGGTCGAGCTGCCTCCATTCGTTATACAGTGAATGATACTTCTCCAGCGCATCATCGTTATGAGCCAGAATATCGAGCACATTCAACTGAAAACCTTCTTTATTGAGCAAGAGGTTCTGATGCTGTGAATGTACATCGATCAGCTGTTCGCCCAGTTCCTTCACCTGTGCCAGCGAAGCAGGCGTATCATTAATGAATGCACGGCTTTTGCCGGACGCCTGCACTTCGCGCCGCAGGATACATTCCTCGTCGTCGTATTCCAGTTCGTTCTCTTCAAAAAACGGGCGCATACCGTAAGCCGAGATATCAAAACGTGCTTCGATAATACATTTAGAAGCTCCACGACGAATCGCTTTCACATCGGCACGCTGTCCGAGCAGCAGACCGATGGCTCCCAGAATAATCGATTTTCCGGCCCCCGTCTCGCCTGTGATGACCGAGAAGCCTGTTTCAAAACCGATATCCAGTTTTTCTATCAATGCGTAATTCTGAATATAAAGTGAACGTAACACCTTCTGTAAATTAAAAATTAAACCTAAAAAATAAAGATCAGTGAGTCAAGACGGAAACCAGATGATCGATGATGTCTTGCGCTACTTCCTGTTTGGGCTTCAGAGGATAATCCTCGCGACCTTTGCGATCAATAATGCTAATCTTGTTTGTATCGTGACGGAAGCCGGCTCCCGCATCATTCAGAGAGTTGAGGACGATAAAGTCAAAGTTTTTACGTTCGAGCTTTCCTTCGGCATTCTGCTGTTCGTTATTTGTTTCGAGGGCAAACCCCACTAACAGTTGATTGTCTTCTTTGATCTTTCCCAGACTTGCAGCAATGTCCTGCGTAGCCTGAAGATGCAAGGTCAGTTCTTCTTCCTTCTCCCGTTTGATCTTTTTGCCGGCCACCGTTTCCGGACGGAAATCGGCGACTGCCGCACAAAGAATCCCCACGTCGGAAGTCGGGAAACAGGTTTGCGCTGCCTCATACATTTCCTGAGCAGATTCCACATCTATCCGGTGGATACGCGAATGCTGCGTTTTCAGTTGCACCGGTCCGGCGATCAACGTCACCTCTGCCCCACGACGGGCACATTCTTCCGCCAAAGCAAATCCCATCTTACCGGAAGAATAATTGCCGATAAAACGGACCGGATCGATCTTTTCGTAAGTCGGTCCGGCAGTTATCATAATTTTCCTTCCCTGAAGTTCGGTACTCGCAGAGAAAAACTCGTCCAGCACACGGATAATATTTTCCGGTTCTTCCATACGCCCTTTGCCGACCAGATGGCTGGCAAGTTCACCCGTTGCGGGTTCAATGATGCGATTGCCATAGGAACGCAATATATCCAGATTCTTCTGTGTAGAAGGATGTGCATACATATCGAGGTCCATAGCCGGTGCAATGAATACCGGAGCTTTGGCCGAAAGATAAGTGGTTATCAGCATATTATCTGCTATCCCGTTCGCCATCTTTCCGATGGTGGAGGCGGTAGCGGGTGCGATCAGCATGGCATCCGCCCACAGACCCAAGTCCACATGGCTATTCCACGTACCATCCCGTTGGGCAAAGAACTCGCTGATGACCGGCTTACTGGTCAAAGCCGAAAGAGTGATGGGAGTAATAAATTCTTTTCCCGCCGGAGTAATGACCACCTGCACTTCCGCTCCCTGCTTTATCAGCCCACGGATAATGTAACAAGCTTTATAAGCAGCGATGCTACCGGTTATTCCAAGAATTATCTTTTTTCCTTTTAGCATTATTTTGTAATCAAATTACTCATTTCACGCAGACGGATCTTAGTCAGCACCGCCTTGGTATTCAACGTGAAATCACTGTTTAAAATCCAGCTGTAGTATCCGGGGTCTTTCTTCAGCACCTCGGCTACAGACATTCCTTTATATTTTCCGAAATTAAATACTTCCACACCATTGTCGTCATACACCATCCGTCCGGCAAAGTCCACATTCTTAGTGAAACTTGAATATTCTGCCAGGAAGGCGATGTCGTTCTGAAGATCCGGATAGCGGTCGAGCTGTGCTTTCAGCACCTCATAAGTGGCACGTGTATCGGCCTCGGCCGTATGGGCGTCTTCCAGACTCTTTTCGCAATAGAACTTATAGGCAGCCGAAAGGGTACGTTGCTCCATTTTGTGGAAAATCACCTGTACATCGACAAACTTACGCTTCGTCATATCGATATCTACACCGGCACGAAGAAATTCCTCTGCCAATACCGGAATATCGAAGCGGTTAGAGTTGAATCCTGCCAAATCGCAGCCTTCAATGTCACGGGCCACATTCTTTGCCACCTCCTTGAAAGTCGGGCAGTCCGCTACATCGGCGTCATAAATGCCATGTACGGCAGAAGAGGCTTCAGGAATATGCATTTCGGGATTGATACGCATTGTTTTCGTTTCCTCATTCCCGTTAGGATATACTTTCAGATAGCAAATTTCAACGATCCGGTCTGTGTTGATATTGGTTCCCGTTGTCTCCAGATCGAAGAACACAATCGGGTTTTTCAAATTTAATTTCATTTCTTTCTTTAATGGATAATGGATAATGGAGAATTGATAATGGATAGGAAACATAAAAAATGGATAATTCCTGACCACTGACAGCGCAGCTCATTATCCATTATCCATTCTCAATTATCCATTAAATAATTAATTAATCGTTCAGCATCATCGGCATCAGCAGCATCAGCAAGTCTTCATTTTCTTCCTGTTCTACCGGCACAATGACTCCGGCACGCGACGGGTCGGCAAGCTCGATTACCACTTCATCGGCCGAAATATTGTTCAGGATATCGATGAGGAAAGTAGACTTGAATCCGATGCTCATAGCGGCACCCGAATATTGGCAAACTTGTGTTTCTTCGGCAGAAGTGGAGAAATCGATGTCCTGTGCGGAAATCACAATCTGATTTTCCTGCATACGCAGCTTGATCAAACTGCTTGCCTGTGAAGAAAAGATAGACACACGGCGCAAAGCTCCGATCAGTTGCTGACGGTCTACAGTCACTTTATGAGGGTTGTTCTGCGGAATTACCGAGTTGTAGTTCGGATAGCGTCCTTCGATCAGGCGGCAGACCATGCGGTAGCTTTCCAGCATAAACACAGCGTTGCGTTCGTCAAATTCGATGGTTACTGTTCCCTGTTCTTTCGGAAGCAGGTTTTTCAGCAATGTAGCGGGCTTCTTCGGAAGGATGAACGCGGCACGTTCGTTTCCTTTGGCAGCCAGCGTTTTGCAACGTACCAGCTTATGACCGTCCGATGCCACCATCGTGATGTCTTCTGTTGTAATATCGAAATATATACCGTTCATTACCGGACGGAGCTCGTCATCGGCAGTTGCGAATACCGAACGGTTGATGCCACCCAGCAGTACACCTGCTTCCATCTCCACGCGGACTGCATTTTCGCCCAACACAGCCGACTGCGGAAATTCGTCAGCATTCTGTCCCATCAGACTATATTTTCCGTTCTGATACTGCACGGTGATTTCATAATTGTCCGTGTTGACGTAGAATGTCAACGGTTGTTCCGGAATTTCTTTCAGTGCATCAAGCAATGTTTTCGCTACTACGGCAAAACGCCCGTTTGTATCGCTTTCATTTACCTCAACGGTTGTCACCATGGTCGTTTCACTGTCAGAAACAGTCACAGACAATGTTCCGTCTTCCAATTCGAAGAGAAAACAATCGAGAATAGGCAGCGCATTCTTTGAGTTAATTACACGACTGATAGCCTGTAAATGGCTGGAAAGAGCAGTACTTGAAACGATAAATTTCATATATTTTCGTGTATTTAAGTTTTAAATGTTCTATCGCACAAAGTTACGAAAAAAGATTTGGGCTGCCCAATAAAAACAAAAGAAAAAAACAGGTATTGTGCGAGGGATATTACTAAAAAATTGTAACTTCGCCGCAGAATTTAAAATTATCGCAATGGAATTTACAGGAAAAATCATCGCTATCCTCCCTCCGAGAGGTGGAGTTTCAAAGACTAGCGGCAACGAGTGGAAATCACAAGAGTTCGTAATCGAAAACCATGACCAATATCCGCGCAAAATGTGTTTCGACGTATTTGGCGCCGACAAAATCGAACAGTTCAACATTCAGATGGGCGAAGAACTGACCGTATCATTCGACGTTGACGCCCGTCAATGGAACGACCGCTGGTTCAACAGTATCCGTGCATGGAAAGTTGAACGTGTAGGCGCAGGTGCTCCTATGGCTCCGGGTGCCCCCGTTCCTCCCCCGGCTCCGTCTGCTACCCCGGATTTCACGATGGGTGACGCAAAAGACGACCTGCCGTTCTAAGAATTAAAAACAATCTGCATAAAAAACTCCCGATGGAACTATTTCTGCCGGGAGTTTTTTTTATGACTGTCCCCTGCAGTAACCAGACACCGGACTGAAGTGAATTCACCTCGGGGCCAACGCAGATTCAGCAGCGAGCTGAAAAGGACTGAGCAGCAAGGCGAAAGGAATTGAGCAGCGAGCTGAAGGAGATTGAGCAGCGAGACGAAGGAGATTGGACAGCGAGACGGAAAAGCCCCCATGAAGGTATGCCAAAAGTCAATAGTAACTAAACTCTCCTCCTTCAGGAAGGAGGAGTACCCGTAGGGGGAGGTGGTAGGTGAATACATAATCCTATCATTTACAAAGAAATAGAAATAAACATTATTTCTCCTACCACCTCGGTCTGCGACCATTCCTCCTTCCCGAAGGAGGAGAATAGAGATAGAATCGATTTTTTAGCCCCCACTTTAGTTCTTTTGACACCCCTTCATGAATTCTCTCAAAGGCATCTTACGGAATGGAATAAAAAGTGAATCAGCGGCGGCAAAATTCTCTATTTTTTTTCTTATTAATTCTATTTCTTTAGAATAGAATTATATACTCTTCTCTACTCTACTGGTTTCCATTCGGTTTTCGCGCCCTGCCAGAAGGCGTTTCAGAGCTTTTAGTTTCACAAATTAAGAGTTGTTTTTCCCCTCTATTTTTCGCCTGTTTTTTTCATCGAATTCTATTCGGATTTATACTTCAAAACAATGTTGGGATAAACCACCCCGTCCGCACAAGTAAACTGCGCAAAAAGAATGAAATTACGGAAAAATTCGGAGTTGCGGAGAAAGAATTCCGGCACATAATGAACCTGATGTCCGGACTGTTCGAGTACGTGTCCAAAGTCCGCCATCAACATGAAATGATACGAATCGGACAATCCGTCCGTCCCCGCCCGATAAGCCAAAGCGCCGTCAAGCACTTCGTCATTATCCAGCTGGCGGATATATCGTGACAAACTATCTTCATCGGGGGCAAGCAGTAAACGTCCGCCATAAAATGTAGCGAAAACATGCAAGGACGGCTCTACAAAACTGGTTAGTTGCGTAAACAACGTTGTTTGAGGCAACCTGTACACAGGGTATGCTTTAGAGGGAGTATAACAAAAAGTTATACGTGAATTCCGGCCTGTTCCTTCCTCTGCCGGAGCCGTATTTACCAAAGAGCGCAACATCCTTTCCGCCTCAGCCACATCCATCACCGAGAGACTTAAAACAGCCGCAGGCCCCATCAGAGAGTCTTCCCGCTGGAAAAGACAAGCCACCAAATCCTGCCCCGTATTCTCTGCCAGATAACGTGACAATTCCCGATCCCGATTCAGCACTTCACTCGTTCTGCCTGCCGTCGCATATTCCTGCGTACCGCCATAGGAAAGCAGGGATGCCCAGTCCGTAATGCCCTGTTTACTGAAATAAAAAGCAGTGGAAGGCAGTGTCTCGCCCGGAAATCCTTTGACAGATTCCTGCTGGCGGATTACATTTATAAAGTTAAAACAAGTATCTACATAATGGCTGACTCCGGAGAAATAAATGAAATCATCCTTCAGCTTCATATCAAACTCCGTCCATCCCATCATTCCTGCCAGACGAGTGTAGACGGTAGCAACAGTCGGACTTTTCTTCGGCGCCCGCACTTCTTTAAAAGCAGAGTCGGCAGCCAGCGACTTGCCGGTTTTGCGGATATCTATCACCTCCTCTATCAGCTTTTTCTGACAACTGAGCACCAGAAAGTCTTCCGTCAGATAGCAGGCGAGAAAATCACCGTCCGCCATCGGATAGATAATGATATCTTCACCCTTATAATCGAATGTTTTCGAAGGATAGCCCGACGAAACATATTTCTGCACAAAACGGTCGATCAGCGCACGGTCTCCATTCCCCAACCGGCAGTAAAGCACCTGATTACGATCATTGTCCGGCTCATGGAAACTGATCAGCATCTGATTCATTTGCCTGCTCAGACCGTGAGGAGCATCTTCGAGAAGAGAATAAAGATATTGTTTCAGATAAGAAAAGAGTTTGGAAACATAAAGATACTGGTGATCCCGACTACAGGTCAGCTCATCCACTTCCATTACAAATTCGGCTACATCTTCCGTCGCAAACACTGCTGAAACAGAGGACGGAACCAAGGTATAGAGATCAAAATCTTTCTGATCTTCGGCAGCCGACAACCTAAAAAAAGAGTACAACGCAAAACCTGAGCACAAAAGTACAACAGAAGAAGTGATCGCTATTTTCACTATCGTACGAAGTTTCATAATATTTGCTGTTTATCGGCTAGGGGCAAAAATAATAATTTCTACAAAGAAAACAAAACCTTTGCTAAAAAAAACACCAATAATCAGAAAATGATTTCCATTCCGTCATATGTAAGGTGAATATTTTCAGGAAGCTCCTTCTCTACCTTCTTGTGCAGCCCCATATCATGACTCATGTGGATGAAGTATGTCTCCTTTGCCCGAATACGTTCTGCCACCTTCAATGCCTCCTCCAGATTCTGGTGAGTAGGATGAGGAGCGATACGAAGCGCATTCATAATCAGAACATCTATCCCTTCCAATTGTTCATACGATTCTTCGGGCATGGTCAGCATATCCGTGATATACCCCAGCCTGCCGATACGGTAGCCCAAAATCGGCAGCCGACCATGCATCACCCGCAAAGGCACCACTTCCGTATGGTGGATGGAAAAGGCGTGCCCGACCTCAATTTCCTGCAAGGGAATATCAGGAACACCGGGATAACGGTGATCGACAAAACAATAAGGCATCCGCAAACGCAATGCGCGTGCCACATATTCTTCGGCATAGATAGGAACCGCCCCGAAGCGGCAAAACGGACGCAAATCATCCAGCCCGCCCACGTGGTCATAATGTTCGTGCGTAATGAGCACACCGTCTATCTTCTCAAAAGGAAGGTGTAACACCTGCGCCCGAAAATCGGGCCCGCAGTCTATAAGTATCCGCGCATCTTCCGTCTCAACGATCGCAGACGCACGCAGACGATTATCTTTCGGATCGGCAGAAGTGCAGACCGGACAGGTACATCCAATCTGAGGAACTCCCGTCGATGTTCCGCTTCCAAGTATTCTTACTTTCATTTTCCAACCAAATTTACTTCCGGATGAATGTCTATGCCGAATTTCGCACGAACAGAAGCCCGCACCGCATCCGAAAGCGCAAGGACGTCGCTGCCTTTCGCTCCGCCCCGATTGACGAGCACCAAGGCCTGTTTGTCATGCACTGCCGCCGGACCTAATGCTTTTCCTTTCCAGCCGCACTGATCAATCATCCATCCTGCCGGAATCTTCACTCGTCCGTCATTCAGTTCGTAGAAGGGGATTCGGGGAAATTCCTGCTGCAAGGCTTCCAGTTTTTCGCGCGGAACGATGGGATTCATAAAGAAACTGCCGGCATTTCCCATCACTTTCGGGTCGGGCAATTTGCTTTCACGGATATCGATAATCACTTTCCGGAGGATCGGCAAGGTCAGTTCGGGATATTTTTCGAGCTCCTGACGGATGGTGCCGTAATCTAATGTATACCGTTCTTCCTTACTGAGCCGGAAGCAGACATAGGTCACAAATACGGATTTATTCTCCGGGCGTTTGAAAATGCTGTCGCGATAGGCATAGCCACATTCATCTACAGCATAAACACGCTCCTCACCGTGAATGTTCACTGTTTCGACAGAGGTGATCAGGTCTTTCACTTCCACGCCATAGGCACCGATATTCTGCACGGCACTCGCTCCCACTTCACCGGGAATAAGGGAGAGATTTTCCGTTCCATACCAGCCATGCTCTACGCAATAGCCTACAAAGTCATCCCAGACCACGCCTGCTCCTACCCGTACGGCTACACTCCGTTCGTCCTCTTCCGTCACCTCGATCCCTTCGATGCGGGAATGTAAGACCAGCCCTTCATAGTCTTTGACAAAAAGCAGGTTGCTTCCGCCGCCTATATGCAAAAAAGGTGTCGTAAGGGCACCTTGAGCTATCAATGTCTTCAGTTCTTCTACCGAAGCATATTCCTGAAACCGTTCGGCATAGACATCAATGCCGAACGTATTGTGTGATAAAAGAGAATACATATCTTCCGTTTTTTCGTTGCTAAATACTGGTATCTTCAAACTTATACAGTTGCCATTCGCCTGCTTTCCGCCTGAAATATAGAATATTAGAGAAGCCGTTTCCGATTCCCTTCAAGGCGAGAATCTTTGTCGGCGAGTTATCATCATTCCGCTGTCCGTAATTGATATTCGAAAGGCGGTCTGTAGGCAATGCCGGCTTGAAAGCAAACCACTGGTTCAAATCAAGAGAGGTCTCCAGAATAGAGAAGTCATCGTCCGGATCTGAGGTGACAAAAGCCAGAGGCTCCTGCACACGCCGGCTTTGAAAAAGGCTGTCGGCAGCAAAATGACTGAAAAACTCCACAAAGTCTTCATTTTCATTCCGCTCAACAGGGCGCAGATTGATAGCCTCCAGTATCCATGCCCCTTTGATACGCTCAAAATAATACTTTTTCACCATTCGGGTTTTCACGAATATCCATTCCACCTGAACGGAGGTCAGTGAGGTGTCCCCCACCAAATCCATGTCTTCTTCTTTATCAAACAGGAGCGTATAATAATGCTGTTTGGTAAATAAGTCATCATGCTTCCAGTTGCGTTCTTCGATATTGGTTTTCTCATCTCCCTTGTAATAGGGCAACGGAAACTTGACACGCTGACGCTGCAAGGCATCATCGGAAGCAAAATTATAGATAAAATCGTCGAAAGATTCGTCCGCTTCTGTCGGTTTGGGCTCTTCCGGCAATTCCTCCTGATGGATCGAATCGGCTTTGTGCCGGATAGAATCCACCTCTTGAGTGATAGATGCAAAGGGGTCGATGTTCGTTTTCTTGTTTCCACAGGAACCAAGGATAGTAAGCACCAGAACCCCCGCAATTAGTTTTTTCATTTTTTCAGTTTCTCTCTTAGCTTTTCAAGCATATCCACCGTCATGCTTTCCAGATCGTAAGCCGGCTTCCATCCCCACTCCTCGCGGGCGCAAGTGTCATCCAGACTATCGGGCCAGCTGTCCGCTATGCGCTGCTTCAAAGGATCTACATCATAGATCATCTCGAACGCGGGCACATGCTTCTTGATGGCATGGAAAATCGTCTCAGGGTCGAAACTCATAGAGGCGATATTGAAAGCGTTGCGGTGTATCAGCTTGGTCGGATCTGCTTCCATTAGCATGATTGCTGCGTTCAGCGCGTCCGGCATATACATCATATCCATTAAAGTGCCTTCTTTGATAGGGCACACAAATTTTTCTCCTCTTACTGCCGAATAATAAATATCGACAGCATAATCGGTGGTTCCTCCTCCCGGAGGGGTCACGTTCGAAATGATGCCCGGGAAACGGACAGCACGTGTGTCAACACCGTATTTGTTAAAATAGTAGTCACTCAGCAACTCTGTCGTTACCTTGGTGACTCCATACATAGTACGGGGACGCTGGATAGTATCCTGTGGTGTCTGTGTATGAGGCGTGCTTGCACCGAACGATCCGATAGAACTGGGGGTAAATACCGCACATCCCTGCTCACGCGCCACTTCCAAAACATTCCACAGTCCGTCAATACCAATTTTCCAGGCTAGCTTCGGCTTGGACTCAGCCACCACCGATAGCAGTGCAGCCAAATTATATATGGTATCAATGTGGTATTCCTTCACCACCGATTCAATCATTTCACCATTCGTTACATCGACAACTGCCGACGGTCCCGACTCTTTTAACTCTCCTTTGGGCTCTGCACCCTGGATGTAACCTGCTACTACGTTTGTGTTTCCATAACGCCTGCGTAACTCCATCGTCAACTCGGATCCTATTTGTCCGGTGGCTCCAATAATCAAAATGTGTTTCATTTTTCCTTTTAAATAAAAGTGTTAAGCTAAATAGTGCGCAAAGTAAGCACTTTTTTTTCAGATTTAAATCAAAAAGATATTGTTTATTCCAAGAAAAATCGTGTCCTTTGCACCATTAACTTAATCACTCAAACATTATGTACGGTAAAATGAAAGAACACCTCAGCCAGACACTGGCTGAAATTAAGGAAGCCGGACTTTACAAAGAAGAACGACTGATCGAAAGTGCGCAGCAAGCTGCCATCACTGTAAAAGGAAAAGAAGTGCTGAATTTCTGCGCCAACAACTATCTGGGACTGTCCAATCACCCCCGTCTGATTAAAGCTTCTCAAGAAATGATGGAGCGCCGTGGATTTGGTATGTCATCTGTCCGCTTCATCTGCGGAACGCAAGATATACATAAGGAACTGGAAGCTGCTATCTCGGATTATTTCCAGACAGAAGACACCATTCTGTATGCAGCCTGTTTCGATGCCAACGGAGGTGTGTTCGAACCGCTTTTCAGCGAAGAAGACGCCATCATCTCGGACTCTCTGAACCATGCTTCTATCATCGACGGCGTACGTCTTTGCAAAGCGAAACGCTATCGCTATGCCAACGCGGATATGAAGGATCTGGAAAGATGCTTGCAAGAAGCTCAGGCACAACGTTTCCGTATCGTTGTTACCGACGGTGTATTCTCTATGGACGGAAATGTAGCACCTATGGATCAGATCTGTGACCTGGCCGAGAAATATGATGCACTCGTAATGGTGGACGAATCGCACTCTGCCGGTGTGGTTGGCGCTACGGGCCACGGTGTCAGCGAACTGTACAAGACTTACGGACGCGTAGACATCTATACGGGAACACTGGGCAAGGCTTTCGGAGGCGCATTGGGAGGATTTACCACCGGCCGCAAGGAGATCATCGACTTACTGCGTCAGCGCAGCCGTCCTTATCTGTTCTCCAACTCGTTGGCTCCGGGTATCATCGGTGCAAGTCTCGAAGTATTCAAGATGCTGAAAGAAAGCAATGCGCTGCATGACAAGCTGGTAGAGAATGTAAACTATTTCCGTGACCAAATGACAGCTGCCGGATTTGACATCAAACCGACACAAAGTGCCATCTGCGCCGTTATGTTGTATGATGCCAAACTCTCTCAGATTTATGCCGCACGCATGCAGGAAGAAGGCATTTATGTGACGGGATTCTATTATCCGGTCGTTCCGAAAGAACAGGCACGTATCCGTGTACAAATCTCTGCCGGACACGAGAAAGCACACCTCGACAAATGTATCGCTGCTTTTATTAAGGTTGGCAAAGAACTGGGAACCTTGAAATAAGTAATAAGTAATAGGTAATAGGTAATAATCGTAGCTGCCGGTAGCTTTACCCGCATGACTTATTACTTATTACCTATTACTTATTACCTATTATTTATTACCTATTACCTATTTTTCAAGATGGAAGAACTTACGCTCACTACTCCTGCTTTGCTTTTTTCGGCTGTTTCGCTGATTTTGCTGGCTTATACCAATCGTTTTTTATCGTATGCGCAGCTGGTGCGACAGTTGCGGGACCGCTATATGGAAAATCCTACGGATATCACGGTAGCACAAATCGAGAATTTGAGGAAACGGTTGAATCTGACACGCACGATGCAGGGACTGGGGATAGCAAGCCTCTTTTTCTGTGTAGTCAGTATGTTTCTTATTTACATCGGACTGCAGTTGTTATCGGTTTATGTATTCGGACTGGCATTGATACTGTTAATCGCTTCTTTGGGTGTATCCTTCCGCGAAATACAGATTTCTACCCGCTCGCTGGAGATTTATCTGGGAGCTATGGAAAAAGGAAAGATAAAGAAATAGCCCGGCAGGGAAGTTGATAAGTAAGATAAAAAAAGAAGCTGTCTGAATATAAACCCAAACAGCTTCTCTTATATAATTTTCTATTTTTCAGATCATTATCAGCGTTGTCCCAGTTGTGAATCAACAAAGAAAATACCGGTATCACCAGCTTTCTTGATTTTATCCACAATTCCCTGTGCAGTAGCTTCTTCTTCTACCTGTTCGCGGACAAATCCCCACAAGAAATCCTGAGTAGCTTTATCTTTTTCAGCAGCAGCCACATCTACCAGCTTGTCTACCAATGCAGATACATGGCATTCGTGTTTGTAAACGTGTTCAAACACTTCCAGCGGAGTACCCCAGCCATTGGGAACCACATCAATCTTGTCAACTATAGCAGTTCCGCCACGTTTGATGATGTAATCGGCCATTGCATAAGCATGTCCCATTTCTTCCTGAGATTGTTTCTTCATCCAATGTGCAAAGCCACTGAAACCTTCTTTCTCAAAGTAGAAAGACATTGCCAGATACAGGTTAGAAGACCACATTTCAGCAGTGATCTGCTCATTGATTGCTTTCTGTAATTTTTCTGAAATCATAATCGTATATTTTTATTAAGTTGTTAATGTAGTTTTCTTTTGAACTCATTACAAAAATAACAAGATTTCAGTTAAAATTGTTCCAAGCTCCCTGCATTTTTAAACTACATTCACATTTTATTTACACCAGCTCGTCCGAAGTGTATCCTTTCGGCAGTTCACGGCAGTTGTATCCGGATGCCATAATCTCACCGTAGGCACCTGCGGAACGAAGTGCGATCAGGTCCCCCCGCTTCACTTTGTTCAGGTCAATCGCTTTACCGAAAACGTCTGATGATTCACAGATCGGACCTACTACGTCATAAGCCTCTACAGGTTCTTCCGAAGTAATGTTTTCCATCTTGTGGTAAGCCTGATACAAAGCCGGACGAATCAGGTCTGTCATACCTGCATCGAGGATGGCAAATTTCTTCTTCGTTCCCTGCTTTACATACAGCACTTTCGATATCAGAGAGCCGCACTGTCCTACCACCGCACGTCCCAGTTCGAAGTGCAATGTCTGATAAGGACGCAGTTTCAGCTGTCCGGCATAGGTAGCAAAGTAGCTTTTGAAGTCCGGAACGGACTGGCGGTTCGGATGGCCGTAGTCAATGCCAAGACCTCCTCCTACATTAATATGCTCTACCAGGATGCGGCGTGCTTCGAGCTTGTCCTGCAATTCATTCACCCGGTTACAGAGAGCGATGAAATCGCCCATATCCAATATCTGCGAACCGATATGGAAGTGCAGACCGATGAATTTTACATTCTTCATTTCCAAAGCCACATCAATCACCCTGTCCATGTCCTGCATACTGATACCGAATTTGTTTTCAGCCAGACCGGTGGTGATATTGGCGTGCGTATGCGCCCCGACATCCGGATTGATACGGAAAGCGACATTAGCGATCTTATTTTGAGCGGCAGTCAGTTCGTTGATGACTTCCAGTTCGGGGATAGACTCTACATTGAAACAGAAGATGCCATATTCCAGTCCGAGGTTGATTTCCCAATCCGCTTTCCCGACTCCGGCAAAAACGATTTTATTGGCAGGGAATCCGGCACGGACAGCGGCACGGATTTCTCCGCCACTCACGCAGTCTGCTCCCATTCCGCTTTCACGGATAATGGTAAGTACTTTCGGATTGGCATTCGCCTTCACGGCATAATGTACGGAATAGCTAGGATATTTGGCAACCTCTTGGTTAATAGCCGACAATGTATCACGCAGCACTTTCGTATCATAATAATAGAAAGGTGTCTGCAAAGTACGGAATTTATCGATTGGAAATATTCCTTTCATAATTCAAGAAACTTGTTTAGTTAGTTAAAAAGAGCGCTTTTATCAGTATCAATAAAAGCGCTCGTATTATTTGTGGAATTATTTGTTGTTGAAAAGCATATCGCTCAGCGACTGCAACGCCGTCTTCTTATCGCAATCCCGGATAAGGAAGGAAATGTTGTAGTTACTTCCTCCGAAGGAAATCATTCGCACAGGTATGTCCCGCATCGCATCAAGCGCTTTAGCTTCGAAACCGACATTCTCCCATTCCAGGTCACCTACTACACAGATAATACACATATCCTTGTCAACAGTGACAGTACCGTATTTTTTCAGGTCGTCCAGAATCTCGTTCAGATGCTTGGTGTTGTCTATTGTAACAGATACACCGACCTCTGAAGTACAGATCATGTCAATAGAAGTCTGATAGCTTTCAAAGATCTCGAATACTTTACGCAGGAAACCATGAGCAAGCAACATACGGCTTGATTTGATCTTGATAGCTGTAATATTGTTTTTGGCAGCTACGGCTTTAATCTTACCTTTCTCCGTGTCATTAGAAATTAGTGTTCCGGGAGCATCCGGGTCCATTGTATTCAGCAGACGTACAGGTATATTGGCATATTTAGCAGGCTGGATGCAAGTCGGGTGCAGGATTTTTGCACCGAAGTAAGCCAGCTCGGCTGCTTCTTCGAAATGCAGCTGACGAACCGGCGCTGTCTTGTCCACAATGCGCGGGTCGTTATTGTGCATACCGTCGATGTCCGTCCATATCTGGATTTCGGAAGCCTTTACGGCAGCACCGATCAAGGATGCGGTGTAATCGCTGCCACCACGCTGCAGGTTGTCTATCTCACCGTAAGCATTGCGGCAGATGAAACCTTGTGTGATGTAAATCTCCATATCCGGATACAGTTCCAGTTGTGTCTGCAGTTTCTCCTTAATATATACAGGGTCCGGTTCCGCGTTCTTGTCAGTACGCATGAATTCCAAAGCCGGAAGCAATACGGACTTCACACCGCATTCCTGCAGGTAGAAGTTGACCATAGCCGTAGAAATAAGCTCTCCCTGTGCCAAAACCACTTTCTCTTCGAACAAAGTGAAAAGGTCTTTAGTATAGGAGCGGATGTAGTCGAAGTGGGATTTGACAACTTCAAGACCTTTCTGTTTATATTCCTGGGTTGCAAAAAGTTCATCAATGTGCTGTTTATATTTTGCTTCCAGCTTATTGATAATCTCGTTGGCACCCTCCGGATTCTTCTTATACAGATAGTCCGAAATTTCCACCAATGTGTTTGTTGTTCCTGACATAGCAGAGAGAACAACAATCTTTTGTTCACCATCGGTAATCAATTTGGCTACTTCCTTCATGCGCTGAGCAGAACCTACGGAAGTTCCTCCAAACTTTAAAACTTTCATTTTCGTTACTGTTTTAGTTATCTATATTTAAATCTATTTCTATTGTTCTCTGTCTGGGCATGTATTCGTCTGTCACATCCGTTATACGATGTTCGGAACAGCGGTATACACTGCCGGGATATTCTTTCAGCAATTGCAGATTGTGCGTTGTCATCACTACCGACGAACCGGATTCGCAGATGTTGTGCAACAATTCAACGATGGACTTGCCTGTTTCCACATCCAGATTTCCGGTCGGCTCGTCTGCCAGGATAATAGCCGGAGAATTGAGCACGGCACGTGCGATCACGATGCGTTGCTGTTCGCCGCCGGAAAGTTCGTTGGGGAGTTTATAGCCCTTGTTGGACATTCCCACGAGGTCGAGCACTTCCTCTATTCTTTCCTGAATTTCCCGTTTGTTCTTCCAGCCAGTGGCACGAAGCACAAATTCCAGATTGTTGTAAACGGTACGGTCCGTCAGCAGCTGAAAGTCCTGAAACACAATTCCCAGCTTTCTTCTCAACTGAGGGATATGCTTGCGTTTGATTGAACGCATATTATAGCCCAGCACTTCCGCTTCGCCGTCGATTACGTCCAGTTCGCCGTAAAAGGTTTTGAGCAGGCTCGTTTTCCCCGAACCTACCTTCCCGATCAGATAGACGAACTCTCCTTTGTGCAATTCCAGATTGACATCGCTCAGTACACAGAGTTCCTGTTGATGGATTTCTACGTTTTTATATTGAATTAATGCTTCTTCCATGTACTGCTATGTCTTTCCTGCAATTCGCGTGCAAGGTCTTCGATCCGATAGCCTTTTGAAGTTAATAATACAATCATGTGATAAATCAGGTCGGCTCCTTCATAGATCAGACGTTCGTTTGTTCCATTCGTAGCTTCGATCACTGTTTCGACAGCTTCCTCACCTACTTTCTGAGCGATCTTGTTGATTCCGGATTCGAACAGGCTGGTGGTGTAAGAACCTTGGGGCATTTCTTCGTGACGTTTGTCAATGAAATCCTGCAATGCTTTCAGGAACATAACCGGTTCTTCGTTTTTCTCACCCCAGCAAGTATCTGTGCCTGTATGACAAACAGGACCTGCCGGATCTGCCTGGATCAACAGGGTATCGTTGTCACAATCCGCTTTGATAGATACCACATGAAGGAAGTTGCCGCTTTCTTCTCCTTTCGTCCAAAGACGATTTTTGGTACGGCTGAAGAAAGTTACTTTTCCGGTTTCCACCGTTTTATCATAGGCTTCCTTATTCATAAAGCCCAGCATCAAGACTTTGCGTGTCTCGTTGTCCTGTATGATAGCCGGAACAAGTCCGTTCATCTTATCGAAATCCAATTCCATCTTATATTAAGTTCTAATTACTATTTCAATTTACTATACCGTTTGTGTGAGCCCATGCCGCCTCACCCTCTGATGGTTATTCCTTCGCCGCAAAGATACGATTTTAATTCGGGAATTTTAATTTCTCCGAAATGAAAAACGCTGGCAGCCAACGCCGCATCTGCTTTTCCTACTAAAAAAGCATCACGGAAGTGTTCTTTCAGCCCTGCCCCACCCGAAGCGATCACGGGAATAGAGAGTTGATCGGCCAAGGAAGCAAGCGCTTCGTTCGCATAACCGGTCTTCACCCCATCATGGTTCATGCTCGTAAACAGGATTTCGCCTGCTCCACGCTCCTGAGCCTCTTTGGTCCATGCCAGTAATTCTTTATCGGTTTCGATACGCCCGCCGTTCAGATAACACTTCCAGCCGTTTTCTGTTTGCTTGGCATCTACTGCCAGAACACAAACCTGAGAACCGAAGTTCTTGGCAATGTCATCAATCAGCTGAGGGTTGCGAATGGCGGAAGAATTGATCGAGATCTTATCCGCTCCGGCATTCAGCAGGCGATCTACATCGCTCAATTCATTGATGCCACCGCCCACGGTAAACGGGATATTGATATTGGCAGCAATCCGCTTTACCAATTCCGTGAAAGTCTTACGTCCTTCATGACTTGCAGTAATATCCAGAAACACAAGTTCATCTGCTCCTTGTTCGCTGTAAGCCCGCCCCAGTTCTACCGGATCACCGGCCTGGCGCAAATTGACAAAGTTCGTTCCTTTTACGGTCTGTCCGTCTTTTATATCCAGACAGGGTATGATTCTTTTTGCTAACACAATTCTATCTTATTTACTATTTGACAAATTAGATCCTACTAATCCGAGAACCTACTTCCTTATTTTTCATTATAACAGGGTGCTTCCTTTCATTTTAGCACTCCTGATTATAAAAATATACGCAAATCTTTCAATGTTATATGCCCTTCGTACAATGCTTTACCGAAAATGACTCCGGGAACTCCGGCTTCATTCAAGGCAATTATGTCATCCACATTGCTCACTCCGCCACTAGCCATCAGGTAGAGATTCGGAAACTTCTCCAGCATTTCTTTATACAAATCGATAGAAGGACCTTTCAGCATTCCATCACAACTAATATCAGTGCAAATGACTTTCTGAATACCTTTATTTATATAGTCTTCGAGAAATGGGAAAAGCTCGCAGGCGCTTTCGTCTTTCCAGCCGTTTACGGCAATCTTATGTTCCTTGACGTCTGCTCCGAGGATTATTTTCTCACTGCCATATACTTCCAGCCAATGGCAGAACAGCTCCGGATCTTTCACGGCAACGCTTCCGCCTGTCACCATCTGAGCACCGCTTTCAAAAGCTATTTTCAAATCCTCGTCACTCTTTACTCCACCGCCGAAATCTACTACTAAAGAGGTACGCGTAGCAATCTGCTCCAATACCCGATGGTTGACTACGTGGTGAGAAGCGGCTCCGTCCAGATCTACCACATGAAGCCTGCGAACCCCGTTCGCTTCAAACTCCCTGGCTACTTCCACCGGATTTTCGTTATAGACCTTCTTACTATCGTAATCTCCCTGAGAAAGGCGTACACATTTCCCGTCAATAATATCAATGGCTGGAATAATTTCTATCATCTGTTTATATACAATTTGATCATTTACGATTTACTATTTTAGCTGTTCACTCCATCTTCTTATACCTGTCCTTTTCTTCTTCTCCGAAAAGCCGGAAATAGTTTATTATAAACGATGACCGAGTTTATTATAAACTATAGCGGAGTTTATTATAAACTGTTGCAATGTTTATTAGAGATCCAGAAAGTTCCTCAGAATCCTTTCACCTGTCTTCCCGCTTTTCTCCGGATGGAACTGGGTGGCATAAAAGTTATCTTTATGCAATGCCGCGCTGAACGGATGGATATAATCGGTTTCAGCAGCAGTAAAGTCACAAACCGGCACATAGAAACTGTGTACAAAGTAGACAAACTCTTCTTCGGTGAATCCTTCGAACAGTTTGCTGTTTGTCTTACCAATCGTATTCCAGCCCATATGCGGCACTTTATCTTCATGCTTCTGCGGAACAAAACGCTTCACGTCTACATCAAAGATATTCAGGCAGTCCACCCCACCTTCTTCAGAATGCCGGCACATCAGCTGCATACCGAGGCAAATTCCGAACACAGGCTGACGCAGATTCTTGATCAGTTCGTCGAGCCCTGTTGCTTTCAGGTGATTCATGGTAGTTCCCGCCTCTCCTACTCCGGGGAAAATCACTTTATCGGCAGATTGAAGTATTTCTTTATCGGCAGTAATCACTGCTTCTACTCCCAACCGCTTCAGAGCATAGTCCACAGAACGGATATTCCCGGCATTGTATTTTACAACTGCTACTTTCATCAGCTAAATATTACTGTTTTATTTTTATAAGCCAAAATCTTACGTTCGATATGCTTTTGTACCGCACGCGAAAGAACAATTTTTTCCAGGTCCTTTCCTTTATTTACAAGATCTTCTATAGAGTCCTTATGTGTAATGCGTACTACATCCTGCTCGATGATCGGACCTGCATCCAGCTCAGTCGTCACATAATGGCTGGTCGCACCGATAATTTTCACTCCACGCTGGAATGCGGCATGATAAGGTTTCGCCCCCACAAATGCCGGTAGGAAGGAATGATGGATATTGATAATCTTATTTGGATACGCATTGATCATCTGTTCGGAAATCACTTGCATATAACGTGCCAACACGATGAATGTAATTTTATGTTTGGCAAGCAATTCCATTTCTTTGCGTTCCTGTTCTTCTTTGGTCTCCTTGGTGATGGGGAACAAATAGAAAGGAATACCGAAACGCTCTGCCACGTGCTGCAAGTCCGGATGGTTGCTTATAATAAGAGGTATCTCCACGTTCCACTCTCCTGCCGTGTAGCGAGCCAACATATCGAACAGGCAATGAGACATTTTAGAAACGAATATAGCCATACGCGGTTTCACATCCGAGAAATAAAGACGGAAATCCATTTCATACTTCTGCCCATATAGCGTTCTGAAATAATCTTCAATCTTTTCCTGCGGAACCAGAAAATCTTTCAATTCCCATTCTATACGCATGAAGAAGATGTTCTCCACATGGTCTACATACTGATCCAGATAGATAATATTTCCTTTGTTTACCGTAATAAAGTCTGTCACTTCCGCAAGGATTCCCGGTTTGTCGGGACAGTGCAATAACAGTTTGGCTGTTGTCATCATTCTTTTTACTAATTAACGATTCTAGGCGGATAATTTTCCACCTTTCTTATTTTAGTCCGCAAAAATAACGATTTATTGCAAAATTACGAATTATTCAAGCAGAAAGTTGATATAAAAACGGTGATTTCTTACAGATAGAAAGATATCCAAGACTATTTCCAAAGAAGAAGATGACAAACTTCAGGATAGTGACACTATCGCCTCCGGATAATGACACTACCCCATCGTGATAGTGTCACTATGACGACCGGATAGTGTCACCATCCTGACTGAAGAAAAAACTAATATTTTTTTTCATTATAAAAGTACTCAAAATGAGACACTAAGCTTTTTTCTTGCTTTTTATTGGAAAAAAGTTTCATCAAAACATTTGCAGATTTACAAAAAACAACTACCTTTGCACCCGCAATCGAGAGAGATGCAGATTAACAAAATGAAATTCTGGTTCGGTAGTTCAGTTGGTTAGAATACATGCCTGTCACGCATGGGGTCGCGGGTTCGAGTCCCGTCCGGACCGCTTCTTTTAAGTAAGAAGCAAAGAGAAATAAAATGAATTAGTCTATTAATATTTGGTGCGTTAGTTCAGTTGGTTAGAATACATGCCTGTCACGCATGGGGTCA
>ENA-UONQ01000314-UONQ01000314.1-human-gut-metagenome-genome-assembly--contig:-CS26-NODE-314-length-67993-cov-14.463658_pt1 | contig 67993 bp, 60 predicted proteins | sample MGYA00242460_ERZ724007 | MGnify/ENA metagenome assembly ERZ724007
GCAGCTCCACAGCGACCAAGGATTTCAGTATACCTCACAAGCGTACTTTAACCTGATTAAATCTTATGACATTACGCCCTCCATGTCAAGACGAGCAAACCCGTATGACAACGCTATGGCAGAAAATTTTTTCTCCATTCTCAAGGCAGAGTGTATCTACCGCCATAAACCAGCTTCATTCTGTGAAGCCAACGAGATGATTGACCGTTATATTTATTTTTACAACCATGAGCGCATCCAGTTAAAAACCGGAGAGCCGCCGCTTACGCGACGCCTCTCCACTTAAAACTTCATATTTTCCTACATAGAGGCCTTTTTGTGTTGTCCGCACAATCTGGAGCAGTTCAGATTTCCGCCTGACATTTTAGAATTGTAAATTCTGCCGAAACTGAGGTGGTTTTATGCATAAAATCGCGGCTTTTATGGTAGTTCTTGCGTCTGTGATCTGGGCGACTGGTGGACCGGCTGTAAAAGTACTGTTGAATTACGGTTTGACAGAAAATGAAATTTTTTTTACAAAGGCATTTTTTTGTGTGATTTCCATGTTGTTGTTTGATTTGATATGTCGGAAAAGAATCAAAAGAATTTCCTCTGTCAAAGACTTTTTTGCACTGATGATCTGCGGCGTTGTGGGATATTTGATCTACGGGATGCTTTATGGATATGCCTTGCATCGAATACCCATCAGTGTTGCTGTTGTATTGGTATATACAGCTCCGGCAATTGTAATGCTTATTTCAGTTATCTTTTTTAAAGAGAAATTTACACTGAAAAAGAGAATTGCATTGGTGATGATTATGACAGGGTGTGTTTTTGTAACAGGCATTTTGACAGAAGGTATCGGGCAAATTTCATTTGTGGGGGTATTGATGGGACTAGCTTCAGGATTTTGCTTTGCACTATATAGTATTTTTGGCTCTATAGTAATGAAGAAATATGATGCATGGTCTGTTGCGACATATAATTTTATGTTTGCTTTATTGGTTACCAGTTTTTTGGTGGATATTCCACAGACAATGAACAAAGTGTTCGAAAACATAGATGTATTGTTGCTGAATTTGTATTTTGCAGTTTTTTGCGGTACCATTGCAAATTTGATTTATGTGAAATCCTTGGAATACATAGAAGCGTCTAAAGCAGCTATGATCACTACCATTGAGCCATTAACCACATGTGTGGCAGGCGTGATATTTTTTCATGAAGATATGGGAATTATCAAATTTCTAGGGGTTGTACTGATTTTAATGGCTGTTATTGTTTTGAATTATACTGCATCTGAAAAGAAGAAGAAACAGACGGCAGCAAGAAAGGTGGGATTGTAATGAATGATATGGATTATGGCGAAAGAAAGAAAATTGGTTTGATTTATCCTTCTGCTGGCTGGGTAATGGAACAGGAATTAAATGAAATGACACCAGATGGTGTTTCTATACATACCACGAGAGTACCTTTAGGGAATACGGATGTTGAGGGACTGAACCGCCTGCTTTTAAAAACGGAGGAAGCAGCAGAGCTTTTGTCTGATATTCCGGCAGATGTCATTTTGTTAGGTTGTACCAGTGCAAGTTTTATCAATGGTTTGGTTTATGAGAGAAATATGATTGCAGATATGGTAAAGCGAACAGGAATCCCTTTTACCACAACATCCACATCGGTGATTCGTGCACTGAATGCGATGGGGGTAAAGAAAGTTGCCGTGGCAACGCCTTATATAGATGAAGTGACACAGCTTGCACTGGCTTATTTAAAAGAAAATGGTATTGAAGTATGCAATTCTAGAGGAATGGGGCTTTTGCTAGATCGAGATATCGATGCAGTAAAGCTGGATGATGTATATGAATTTGCCAAAAACACAGATTGTGAGGAAGCGGAAGCATTGGTGGTTCTGTGTACAGGTCTGCGTACCATTCCTACCATTGAACGGTTAGAAAGAAGACTGCAAAAACCTGTTATTACAGCGATACAAGCGTCTATGTGGAACGCCCTTCGTATGGTTGGAATTGATGATAAAGTAGAAGGATATGGCTCTTTGTTTGAAAGATAAAGAACAGGAGGCGAGAGGCTTTTGGGAATTCGAAGTTTTCAAGAAAAAGATATCCCTGCGGTACAAAACATTTTAAAAGAAGGGGAACCTTATGTTTTTGCGTATAAAGAATATGTATACTGGATTTTAGAAAGATACTTCTCAGATACCTGCTATGTTTATGAAGAAGATTCAAAAATTTTGGGTTATATAGGAGCCGTGTATTCTGCAGAGAAAAATGCGATTTTTGTATGGCAGATTGCTGTATCTCGGGCAGCTGGTAAAAATGGTATCGGAGGTCTTCTGTTTACGCGGGTATTAAAATGTGCTTCAGAGAAAAAAGGTGTACGTGTAGAAATTGCCATTAATCCAGAAAATATATACTGCCAGAAAATGGTCAAACGCGTTGCTGAAAAAATGAATTTTGAAATAGAAGCAATTGGAAACTATAATGATGGCATTTTTCAGGAAACGCTATACGCATTGAGAGCATTGGATTTTGAATAAAAGATAGTGGTTTTGTGATGAACAGTGTAGACATCTAAAGAATTGCAAAAACGCTCAAAAAAAGACTTGTAGAATAAGCGTGATTTTTCAAGAGAGCAGATAGAATATTTTTGTGAATATATTCTGTCTGCTTTTTTGATTCAAAAATTTACGTTTTGAAGGCGATAAAAAAGGGGACAAATAAAAATCTATATGGATGGAAGCTATCAAAAAATCTTTCAATGGTGTATAATCACCATTTTTGCTTCTCTACGGCATGCCGTACACTTTTGTGAATATCATATGCAGAGGTGAAAAAGGGGAAATATGAGTCATGCAATCCCTTGAAAAAAGTATAGGATGTTTTAAAAATGTTAAATTAACGGCATTTTTGAAATATTATATCAAAAACGGCATTTCCCAGATACGAAGCAAATACATAAGAAAAACAAAATAATTATGCGATATTATGCGAATAATATTCAAAAAAATCATCTGTTTTGAGGTGCCAAATGGGTGATAGATTTCTAGGAAATATTTTAGTATAATATAAGTATTGGCAAATGCGTTGCGCGAGAAGGGCGGGAATTTTATTCAGAAAAATAACTTCTGTCCAGAAAAAGGGGGCGGAATGGATTTGTGTTGGCAGAAAAGAAGCAAAAGGGAAAAAAGAGGGAGGAGAAAGCCATGAGAAAACGAATCTTTGCGGCGTTTGTCTGCCTGTGCATGATGATGGCGTTGGTGCCGTCCATGGCGTATGCAAACGATACTGCTTACACGGGCGGGCTGTGTGAACACCACACCCAGCATGACGGCGCTTGCGGCTACACCGAGGGGACAGCGGAAATCCCCTGTTCCCATGAACACAACGAGAGCTGTGGCGGACTGACCGATCCGGCAGCCTGCAATCACACCCACGACGAAGCCTGCGGCTATGCCCCCGCCATAGAGGGAACGCCCTGCACTTTTGTTTGTGAAGTCTGCAACCCGCAAGACAACGGGGACGCGGCAACTCCGTCCGACGCACAGCCGGAAGAATGTACCTGTGAAACCCTCTGTACCGATGAAGAAATCAATGGGGATTGCCCGGTCTGCTCTGCGGAGGGTGCCGAACTGGACAAGGTTTGCGTCGGTGCAGCTCCTATGCTGCCCGTCACGGCGCTGGCGGTGGATGCGCCCGCTACGCTTTATGTGGGAAATAAGCAGGTTATTAGTGGTAATGAAACCACCTACTGGAAAACAAATGCCAGTGGGGCGCTAGAACGGGTTGTGGGAGCCAACGACACTTCTAATAATTGGAATGTCAAATACGAGCCGAGCTCCAACACCCTGACGCTGAAAGATGCGAAGATTTCAGGAAGTTATCATGAGTTCAATAATCCATTCACTGCCGGGATCTATGCTTTGTGCTCTAGTAATAACCCGGTTTCCCTGACCATAAAGCTGATTGGTACGAATACCATCAAAGGCTCCTATGGAATTTATGTGGACGCACAACAAGGATGGACAGTAGGCACAAATGCCTCCCTTCTCATCCAAAATAGCGGCGATGACGTCAGCCTGAAAGTATCTGGTTCTAATCACGGAATATTTGTCAAAAGCGGAACAGGCAACGCCTCCGTGACCATTGAAAACGCTTCCGTCGATGCAAAGACTACTCAAACCAATTCTGGCTACGCCGGCGTCTGTGTGCAGTCCAGCGCGAATGCCACCGGCTCCCCGAATATCTCTCTTTCCGTCAATGGCGGCAGCCTGACCGCCAGCGGCGGCACAAGCGGGGATGGGATACAGTTTGTTGTGGGAGCATATGTGGCTACCAGCGCTACCACCAGCCTTTCCGTCACCAATAATGCCATTGTAGACGCCAGAAATGGCGGGATCAGTGCATCAAGAATTTTGGAAACGCTTCCTACGCCGACACCAACGGGTAATAATAGCAGCGGCATCGTCTTTGACGACAAGAACGGCACCGTGTACGGCAAGGTGGAATTGCAGGAGGATTTGGAGATCGGTGAGGGTGAGAGCCTGACCATCGGAAAGGACGCCAGCCTCACCGTGCCGGGAGGAACGACTTTGACCAACAACGGCACCATCGTGAATACAGGCGGTGCCCTGAATGGCGAACCGGGCGGCACTGGTAAAATCGAAACCACACCCACCATTGACACCCAGCCTGCAAGCCAGACTGTGACCGCTGGCGAAACCGCCGAGTTTTCCGTCACCGCCACAGGTGAAAACCTCTCCTATCAGTGGCAGAAAATCACCGATAACGGAAGTAGCTGGATGGATATTACAGGCGAAACCAACGCCAGCTATACCATTGCGACTACCACAACGTACATGAACGACACTCAATACCGCTGTGTAGTGAGCAACAGCGCAGGCAGCGTAGAAAGCGACGCCGCCACATTGACCGTTAATGCCATCCCTACTTATACAATTACGGTACAAACCGATGGTCATGGTACAGCATCTGCATCTTCAACTACTGCAACGGCAGGCAAACAAATTACATTAACTGCAACGTCTAACAGCGGTTATCGTTTTGCTCGCTGGGAAGTTGTTCTCGGTGATATTACCATCACAAACAATACCTTTACCATGCCAGCGAAAAATGTAACTATCAAGGCAATCTTTAACCGTAAATCCTCCGGCGGTTCTGTATTCTTCTGGGATTTGAAATTCGACACCAACGGCGGCAGTGATATCAACACCGTCACCGAATGGGAATACAGCACCATTGATCTGGACGAATATGTTCCCGAAAAAGAAGGCTACAAGTTCGTAGGCTGGTATGCCGATGAAGATTTGACAAAGAAAATCGACAAGGTATACCTGACACAAGACACCACCGTTTACGCAAAGTGGGAGAAAATAGAAGAAGAAGTTTCGGAAGAACCAGAAGAAACCGAAACCATTTCTTTCAAAGACGTAAAGGAAAATGATTGGTTCTATGAAGCCGTTTCCTATGCGGTGGAAAATGGCTTGATGAGTGGTATGAGCGAAGATGTTTTTGCTCCCAATACCCCTCTGACCAGAGAAATGCTGGCTGTTGTCCTCTATAACGTGGAAGAACAGCCAGAAAGCGCAGGCGTCAACCCCTTCACAGATGTAAAAGCCGATATATGGTACACAGACGCCATCCTTTGGGCAAATGAAAACGGCATCGTGGCAGGCTATGACAATAGCGCTTACGGTGTGGGCGATCTCATCACCAGAGAACAGTTCGCAACCATTTTGTATCGCTATGCCCAGTTCAAAGGCTATGATACCACCCAAGGCGGCATGGCAGTGAGAGAATTTTCTGATTATGAAAATATTTCTGACTATGCAAGACCTGCCATGGCTTGGGCAGTGAACGCAGGCATCATGGGCGGCATGGACGACGGCACACTGATGCCGCAGGGCAAAGCCACCAGAGCCGAAGCGGCTACCATGCTCATGAATTTCTGCGAGAATATGGTGGAAAAATAAAATTCATTTCAAAAAATATTTTAGGCAGTGAGATTTCTCACTGCCTTTTTATATTATCCTCATATTCGTCAGGCGTTTTTGCGCAAAAAAACAGGAAGCATCCAAACTTCCTGTTTTCAGAGAGCATGTTGTCCCGTGTACAGCCACGCAAGCAGGCTGCGCAGAGGGCGGAACAACACCAGACAGACAACGAAATTGCCGACGCAGTGGGTCACGTCAAAGAGCAGACCTGATGTCCAATAAGCAATGGCAGCGCCGATACCGCCGGCAGCAAAATAAGGCAGGGCACAGAGGGCGCCGAAAGCCAAACCGAAGAACCCCGAAAGGATGCTCCAGAAAAGGACAGAGCTGTTTTTTCGGAAAATATGTGCCAGCAGCGCCAGTATGCTCCAGATGTAGAGATAGCTGAACCACCATATCCCAAAGCCGTAACAGAAGCCTTCCAGCAGCACAAAGGCGTATATGACCAGAAAAACCTTTCTGCCGCATGTGAGGGTATAGAGGATGATGAGCAGGCTCACCACTTCGATATTGGGCAGCACTGCCAGAAAGACTTGTCCCAGAAAGAGTATGGCGGTGAACAGACCGAGGATTGCCAGTTCACGGGCGTTTTGCTTTGCCAAATCAATAACCTTCCTTCAGTGTCAGTTCAAACTGGTCCTGATCCTGAATGGGAGTCTGGTCTGCACCGGTATTGACCATTTCGCCGTCTTTTGTGATGCACCACCACTGTTCTTTGCTGTCGTCTGCGGTTTCGCCGTCAACGGTGGTGATGAACATGCCGTAAGGTCCTTCTGTACCCTCCGCAAGATTTTGCTCTGTCAGCGCTTCCCCTAGATATTCTGCGTCCGTGTCATAGGAAAATGTGCTTTTGCTGCTGTCACTATGGACGACAGAAATGGTGATGTGTTTTTCGCCGGCAGCGGTGTCCGGTCTGGTCTGGAAAAAGACGATGAGCGCCAGAACACAGCACAGCACCAGAAGAATGCCGGCAATTTTGGTTTGTTTTTTCTGCATAATGACCTCCTGAAGGTGTTTTTTCTTTTCATCTTAGAATGCTGGTGTTTTTTTGTCAAGGCTATTTGTCCGGTGTGGATGGAATCAAAAAATTGTATTTTTTTGCAAAACGTTAAGATTTCATTAAGAAAATCATTGACAGGACTAGAAAAATTTAATACGCTGATAATGCAAATAAACTCTTAAGTAAAGAAGAAAAAGGAGGATTTTACCAATGAATGGTCTGTTGGAGAGAACGTTTCGTCTTTCAAAGAACCATACCAATGTAAAAACGGAAGTATTGGCAGGGATCACCACATTTATGACAATGGCGTATATCCTTGCGGTAAACCCGTCTGTATTGTCATCAGCAGGTATGGACAGCGGCGCGGTATTCACTGCAACGGCGCTGGCATCCTGTCTGGCAACACTGATGATGGCTGCCTTTTCCAATTATCCCTTTGCACTGGCACCCGGTATGGGTTTGAACGCATTCTTTGCCTACACAGTTGTAGGGCAGATGGGCTTCACATGGTATGTAGCACTGGCAGCGGTATTTGTGGAAGGGATTATTTTCATCATACTTTCCCTGACAAATGTGCGTGAAGCCATCTTTAACTGCATCCCCGTGTCCCTGAAAGCCGGCATTACCTGCGGTATTGGTTTGTTCATCGCTTTCATCGGTTTCCAGAACTCTAAACTGGTAGTAGACGGCTCCACACTGGTAGCCATTTACCCCTTCAAAGCAGCCCTGGCTGACGGCAGATTCTGGTCTGAAGGCATTGGCGCACTGCTGGCATTCGTTGGGATTATCCTGACTGTTGCTTTTATGATTAAAAAAGTGCCTGGCGGCATTTTGCTGGGTATCCTGTGCACATGGCTGCTGGGTATCCTGCTGCAGGTGGCTGGTATTTATCAGCCCAATCCAGAACTGGGAATGTATTCCGTACTGCCTGATTTTTCCAGCGGTTTTGGTATTCCTTCTCTGAAACCTACATTGATGCAGATGGACTTCTCTGGTTTGCTTGGCTTGAACTTCATTACGGTCATGCTGTCATTCCTGTTCGTTGACCTGTTTGATACCATGGGAACCCTCATCGGTGTTGCTTCCAAAGCGGACATGCTGGATGAAAAGGGCAGACTGCCTCGTATCCGCGGCGCACTGATGGCAGACGCTGTTGGTACAAGCTTGGGTGCGGTTCTGGGTACATCCACAGTCAGCACTTATGTAGAAAGCTCCTCCGGCGTTATGGCAGGGGGCAGAACCGGTCTGACTTCTGTGGTAACTGGTCTGCTGTTTGCGGTGGCACTGTTCCTTTCCCCCATTTTCCTGGCGATTCCTTCTTTTGCCACAGCGCCTGCGCTGGTAGTCGTTGGGTTTATGATGATCACAACAGTATTCCGCATTGATTTCGATGATATGAGCGAAGCCATCCCTGCTTTCGTTGCCATGATCGTGATGCCTTTCATGTATTCCATTTCCGAAGGTATCGCCCTGGGCGTCATCTCTTATGTGCTGATTCAGATTGTTTCCGGTAAAGTAAGAGAAAAGAAAGTACATTGGCTCATGTATGTACTGGCAATCGCATTTATATTGAAATATCTTTTCGTATAAGAACACATCAAAGCCCCTCTGTGAAAACAGAGGGCTTTTTTTATGGACGGAACACCTTGGCATTTTCCTGTCATTTGTAGTATACTAATAAGATATGAAATCAGAGCAAGGAGAGAATGCCATGCTGGTGACAGCCATCATTCCGCAGAAAAAAGATCCTGCGAAACGAAATATATTCATAGATGGGGAATTTGCTTTTTCCCTCATTGCACAGGATGTGCTGTATTTTAAACTGCGGGAAGGGGAGCCTATCCCACAGGAAACTTATGCTACCATTCAGGATAACTTGATTTATATACAGGCACAGGATACTGCCCTCCATTATCTGGGCTATAAGATGCGGACGGAGGCGGAACTGCGGCGGAAGCTGACAGAAAAGGAATTTGCGCCCCAGGTCATTGAAAAGGTCATGGACTTTCTTTGCCGTTATGGTTACTGCGACGACAAGGCCTATGCCAAAAGCTTTGTGAAAGAACGTCTGCGGCTGAAACCAAAGGGAGCTTATGCCCTGAAAATGGAACTGCGGCAGAAAGGCATTTCCGAGAAAATCGCCGAAGAAGTGCTGGCAGAAACAGATTGGAATGAAGCGGAAGACGCTGCCCGTTGGATACTGAAAAAAACACGGGGCAATCTGGAATTGGATGAGAAAGAAAAACAACGGCTTTACGGCTTTTTGCAGCGGAAAGGCTACCGATGGGATACCATTCGGGAAGCCATGGCGCTTGTGGAAGCAGGGGAGGTATGAAAATGGGATTTTATTTTGCGGAAGTCCGTAAACTGCGGCGGGAACTGCAGGCGGCCTATGGAGCCGGTGAATATAAAAAAGCATTGATACTGGGCAAAAATATTTTGCAGAAATATCTGGAAAATGACGACGCCAACACCATGGAATACGCATCGGATATGCATAATCTGGGGGTTATCTTCGACACCATGGGTATGTATGCCAAGGCGGTGGAATATTACAAGAAAGCGGCAATACTGAAACGGGATTGTTCCGGCGAAAGCCTTTCCTATGCGGATACGGTGAATAACCTTGCCATTGCTTACAACAACATGGGAGAAGGGGAAAAAGCCCGTAGATTCCATGGCGAGGTGCTGAAGATTCGGGAAGCCAAACTGGGAAAAGACCATCCCGATACCATTTACAGCCTGTTCCATTTGGGTAATACGGAAGAAGACCTTCAGCAGTACGAAAAGGCTGTGGAGTATCATCAGCAGGCTTTGGAACGGGCAAGACGTTCTGCGGGTTTTTCCAAAGAAGATCTGGCGGATATTTTCGCTTCTCTGGGTGCGGCTTATGATGGCGGCGGCAATTACAGACGCTCCATTTCTTCTTATGAAAAGGCGCTGGACTTCATGGAAAAAGCAGGGGTGGAAGAAAGCTTCTGTTATATGATTTGGACATTATCTCTGGCGGAGGTCTGCGAGAAAGCAGGCTGGAACGAATTGGCAGTGGAATACTGTGAAAAAGCAGTGCAGATGCGCCGAAAGATGATGCAGGACAGCCATCTGGATTATATCAACAGCCTGAATAGTCTGGGTATATTGTGCTGTAAGGCAGGAATGTTCGCGAAGTCCTTGCAGTGCCATGAGGAAGTGCTGCGGCTGGTACAGGAAGTGCTGGGAAGCGACCACTTGTTTTATGCGGATACTCTGAACAACATGAGCGCAGATTACAGCGGCATGAATGAAATGGAAAAGGCGCTGGAAGCCAATGCGGAAGCTCTGCGGCGGAAAGAAGCGGCTTTGGGGCAATCCCACGCACAGGTGGCTGTATGCTATATGAGCAGAGGCAGACTTTACGAAAAAATGGGACGGGATACAGATGCTCTTGCAGCATACGAAAAAGCCCTGCTCATTCGTCGGGATACTGTTGGCAGAATGGACCCTTTGTATGCGGACACATTGGAGCAGATTGCAGGTCTTTTCACAGCCAAAGGTGCTTATGAAGCGGCGGCGGAATACTTGCAGGAAGCCCTGTACATCCGCAGAGAAGCGGAAACGGGCACAGACCGTGATCTGGTGGGCGGCTTACAGCTTTTGGCAGATGTGAAGCAGAAAGCAGGCGAAGGTCAGGCGGCAGCAGCTCTTTGTAGGGAAGCCATTGAACTTTTGGAAAAGCATTTCAGCAAAAATCATCCTGAATATGCCATCGGTTTGGCGAAACTGGGTGAGATTCTGGCAAGAGAGAAACAATATGATGAAGCCATTCAGATTTTGACAGAAAGCGCCGCCATCCAGAAAGAAATGCTGGATGAGGACAATCCGAGATATTTGAAAACACTGGAATATCTGGCAGAAGTTTGTGTGCGCAAAGGCGATTATGCCGTGGCAGTTCAGCATTATCTGGCACTCAATGACGCAAACTATGAGGAAACAGCGGAAGACAAGCAGCGGGCGGCGGAAACACTGCTGGCAGTTGCTGTTTGTTATCTTGCCATGGGCAACGAGAAGAAGGCGGAAGCTTATCGGAAAGAAGCTGTGGAAAAACTCAGTCGTGCCGGCGGCGGATTGACGGAAAAATTCGCAAAACGCCATCAGCAGTATGATTTGCTGGCAAACAAAGGAAAACTGCCTTATGCAGGAGCGGAACGTCAGGCAAAAATGGAAGAAAGACGGCGGCTCCAGAAAGCCAAAGACCTTTTTACGGAAATGCTGGCACAGCGAGGAGAACAGGCACAGTCTTTGGATAAAGAAGCCGTGCGCAATGCCATTTCATTGGGAGATTTGCAGATGCGTACCGGCAATCGGGATCAGGCATTTTTCTGGTATCAGGCGGCGGAACAGGCGGCGGAAGGCATGGAATACGCCCAGGCTTGCCGAAGATTAGGCGAATGGTACCTGACGGCAGGAGAATATCTGAAAGGTCTGCAAAAACTTACCAACGCCAAGAATTACATCGAAGAATATGACAGCGTGAAAACAAAGGATTACTGTGAACTGCTGGCAGAAATTGGCGATTGCTATTTTGCCATGGGCGAAAAAGAAAAAGCAGTGGGCATGTACCTGCCTTATATACGGCTGTTCCGTGAACTCCAGCTGCCCAGAGGAAAACAGTATCAGCGCAGACTGGAGCGTACAGGCAGACTGCTGGCAGACAGCGGACGCCATAAAGATGCGGCGGAATGTTTCAGTGAATTGGCACTGGCAACCCGTATGATGGAAGGGGAAACAGAGAATTTTGCTCGTTTGCTTCTGAAAACAGCGGCTTCTCATATTGCGCAGGGTAACCAGAAAGAAGCGAATACCCTTTTGGACCGGGCTTTGCTGTTAGGAACTGCCAAAGGCAGGGAAACAGAAGCTTATGGCAAGCTTTGTGACCGCATCGGACGGATGTATGCCGCCAACGGCAGTCTGGAACGGGCGGAGGACTGCCTTTCCATCGCCTATGAAATGACGAGAAACGGCAAAAAATGCCTGACCAGAGATGGTCTTGCCGCACTTTTGTCCGTGCTGCGGAAATTGGGTCAGGAAGAGCGATATTTTGCTGTAAAACAAGGCAAAAAATTGGAATAAAAGTGTTGACAGGATGAAAACCCTGTGATACTATAATGAAGTATGTCAGCCGCATGGAGAGGTTCTGGAAAACCGAAGAAAGGCTTCGGTTACCGTATCCAGCGAGTAAATTGCGAGGAGGTGTTCACATGTACGCAATTATTGAAACTGGTGGTAAGCAGTACAAAGTAGCAGAAGGCGATATCATCACAGTAGAAAAACTGGGTGTTGAAGCAGGTCAGGAATATACATTCGACAAAGTTCTGGTACTGGCGAAAGACGGCGATGTAAAAGTTGGCGCTCCCTACGTTGAAGGCGCAGCAGTTACAGCATCCGTAATCGGTGACGGCAAAGCGAAAAAAGTAGTCGTTTACAAATACAAACCCAAAAAAGGTTTCCACAAGAAAAACGGCCACAGACAGCCTTTCACAAAACTGCAGATTAAATCCATCTAATTATGATTCAAGCAAAGCTTTATCAGAAAGAGAATAAAATCTGTGCATTTGAGATTTCCGGTCACGCAGGCTATGCACCCCATGGGGAAGACATCGTCTGTGCGGCAGTTACCATACTTTCTCTCAATACGGTTAATGCCATAGAGCAGTTCACGGACGTGCCCTTTCAGGCAGAAGCCGATGAGAAAAAAGGCGGTTATCTCAAAGTTGTGTTCCCTTTAGAGGGAATGGAGGACGAACGGGTACAGCTGCTTTTGCAGACATTATGGCTCGGGTTGTCCGGCATTGAAACGGAATATAACAAGTATCTTACTTTGAAAATTGAGGAGGTGTAAGTATGTTCAGATTGAACCTTCAGTTCTTCGCGCACCACAAAGGCGGCGGTTCCACAAAGAACGGTCGTGACTCCAACGCTAAGAGATTGGGTGCAAAACGTGCAGACGGTCAGTTTGTACTGGCAGGCAATATTTTATACACACAGCGTGGTACTAAAATCCATCCCGGTGTGAACGTAGGCAAAGGCGGCAACGATACACTGTTCGCTTTGGTTGACGGTCGTGTAAAATATGAAAGAAAAGGCAGAGATAAAAAACAGGTTTCTGTATACCCTGTTGAAATCGCTGAATAAGAATGTTGAAGGCTTCAAATGATATCATTTGAAGCCTTTTTCGTGAAAAGCAAAACAGTTTGCTTCTGACGAAAGAGGTTTTGAAAGAAAGAGAAAGGATACGAGGTGAGAATATGTTTGTAGATAGAGTCAAGATTCATGTAAAAGGCGGTAACGGCGGCAATGGTATGGTTTCTTTCTTCCGCGCGAAATATATTACCCACGGTGGTCCCGACGGCGGCGACGGCGGCAGAGGCGGCGACGTGATTTTTGTAGGGGACGAAAGCATGGGTACCCTCATGGACTTCCGTTATAAGAGAATGTTCAAGGCAGGCAACGGTCAGGACGGCGGCAAACGCAACTGTTTTGGTAAAGACGGCGAAAGCGTTGTCATCAAAGTGCCTGTTGGTACGGTTATCCGTGAAGCGGAAAGCGGTAAGATCATGGCGGACATTACCAAACACGGGGAAGAAAAAATCCTGATTCATGGCGGTAAAGGCGGCAAGGGCAATCAGCACTTTGCAACACCCACCAGACAGGCACCCCGTTATGCGGAACCCGGCAGAGTGGCAAAAGAATACGACGTCATTCTGGAACTGAAACTGATTGCAGACGTTGGTTTGATTGGTTTCCCCAATGTTGGTAAATCCACACTGCTGTCCATGGTAACAAACGCAAACCCTAAAATCGCGAACTATCACTTTACCACACTGGCTCCCAATCTGGGCGTGGTAGAAGGCAGATACGGCGATTCCTTCGTGCTGGCGGATATTCCCGGTCTGGTAGAAGGCGCCAGCGAAGGCGTTGGTCTGGGACATGCGTTCCTGCGTCATGTAGAACGTACCAAAGTGTTTATCCATGTGGTAGACGCTGCCGGCGTGGAAGGTGATGACCCTGTGGAAAACGTGCGTAAGATCAATCAGGAACTGGAAGCATACAATCCCGAACTGATGAAACGCCCTCAGGTGATTGCGGCAAACAAAACAGACATTCCCGGTTCCGAGGAAAATGTGGAACGCCTGAAAGAAGCCTATGAAAAAGAAGGCTTCGAAGTATTCCCTATTTCCGCGGCAACCAACAAAGGTCTGGATGAACTGCTGACAAAAGTAGCGGAAATCCTGAAAAACTATCCTGAAGACATCGTATTCGAAGAAGAATATGAAGAATACGACGAAGTGGCAGTGGATCAGGAACCTTTCACCATCGAAGTCGAAGACGGTGTGTATGTAGTAAGAGGTGTTGGCGTCGAAAAGATGATCGGTTACACCAATATCGATACAGAAAAAGGCTTCGCTTTCTTCCAGCGTTATCTGAAAGAAAAAGGCATCATCGAAGCATTGGAGGAAAAAGGCATTCAGGAAGGCGATACCGTTCGTATTTACGATATGGAATTCGAATTCTGGAAATAATTCCCCAAAAAGAGAAAAACAAACGGAAGAAGAAACTTCCGCTTAAGAAAACATTGGTTTTTCGTTTCTTTGATTTCTTAAGGGGAAGTGCGACGGCTGTCTTCAGAAGAAAACATAACAGATTAAATATTAGTAAAAATAAGAAAGTGGAAATTCTCTGGGTGACAAGGATTTCCGCTTTCTTTGTTTTCTTATGAAGATGCCCCTGATTCTGCCAAAGCGGTGGATTCTTCCGTTTTTGTTTCGGCGGAAATGTAACATTTCTGTGAATTTCTCGGAAAAGTCGATGTATTTTGGCTGATCCGATGGTATAATAACAAAATAAGCGGCGGTAAGCTGCCTTATTTGTATGTCAGAAAACAGCCCCATGAGGGGCATAGTATAGATTGAGGTAATGGAATGAACGAAAAAGCATTGCGTATTTTGGAATACGATAAAATCATAAATATGCTGGCGGGATTTGCCGTTTCCCCTATGGCAAAGGAAATGGCACACCATTTGCAGCCTTCTGTTTCCATGTCGGAAATTGTGCTGCGTCAGCAGGAAACCACCGAAGCGGTGAGCATGGTGCTGCGCAAAGGCAGCCCTTCCTTCGGCGGTTTTCGGGAAATCCGTCCCCAGCTGAAACGGGCGGAAATGGGCGGTACTCTGTCCATTCCCGAATTGATGCACATTGGGGAATTTCTCTATGTTTGCCGCAAGGCGAAGAATTACGCGAAAAATGAAAACAAAGCGGAAACGTATGAACGTCTGGACGAATATTTTGAATTGCTGACATTGATTCCCAATCTGGAAAATGAAATCACCAGATGTATTGTGTCCGAAACAGAAATCGCTGACGACGCCAGCGCAGGATTGAAAAGCGTTCGTAAGGAAATCAAGATTTCCAATGACCGCGTGAAAGACCATCTGAATGGGGTTATTTCTTCTTCCGCTTATCGGAATATGTTGCAGGACTTTGTCATCACCATCAGAAATGACAGATATTGTGTGCCTGTCAAGAGCGAATACCGCAGTGTGTTTCCCGGTATGGTACACGACCAGTCCAACACTGGTTCTACCGTATTCATGGAGCCTTTGAGCGTGGTACAGCTGAACAACAAAATCAAGGAATTGCAGGCGAAAGAACGGGAGGAAATTGAAAAAATCCTCACCAGCCTGTCTATTATGGTCATTCAGAATGAAGCACAGCTCGGCGCAAACCTGGAACTGCTGACACAGCTGGACTTTATTTTCGCAAAAGCACAGCTTTCCTTGTCCATGGATGGTACACAGCCTTTGTTCAATACAAAAGGCTATGTGAATATCCAGAAAGGCAGACATCCTCTGTTGGATAAGAAAACTGTGGTGCCTATCAATATTTATCTGGGGAAAGAATTTACCACACTGCTCATCACTGGTCCCAACACCGGTGGTAAAACCGTTGCGCTGAAAACATTGGGCTTGTTCTCCCTCATGGGGCAGGCAGGGCTGCATATCCCTGCTAACGACCATTCCCAGCTGGCAGTGTTTGACGAAGTTTTTGCGGATATTGGGGATGAACAGAGCATTGAGCAGAGCCTGAGTACTTTCTCCGCCCACATGACAAATATCGTCAAGATTCTGGAAGATGTGACAGACAGCTCTCTGGTGCTGTTCGACGAATTAGGTGCAGGTACAGACCCTACAGAAGGTGCGGCACTGGCTATGGCAATCATTTCTTATCTCCATGACCGGAAGATTCGTACCGCTGTTACCACCCATTACAGCGAATTGAAGGTATACGCCCTGTCCACAGAAGGGGTGGAAAATGCCTGCTGTGAATTCGATGTGGAAACACTGCGTCCTACCTATCGTCTGCTCATCGGGATTCCCGGGAAAAGTAACGCGTTTGCCATTTCCAAGCGTTTGGGCTTGCAGGATTATATCATTGACAGCGCAAGAGAATTCATTTCCCATGACGAAGCACGTTTTGAAGACGTTATCACAGACCTGGAAATCAGTAAGAAAAGCGTGGCTTTCGAGCAGGAACGTGCGGAACAGTACCGCAGAGAAGCGGAAAGCCTGAAAAAAGAAGTGGAACGCCAGAAGGAGAAAACAAGAGAACAGAAAGAAAAGATTCTCCAGAAGGCAAGGGAAGAAGCAAAACAGATTTATGCGCAGGCAAAAGAAGAAGCCGACCAGATCATCAAGGAAATGAACCGGGAAGCAAAGCAGAAAAACCAGCAGAAGGCACTGGAAAACAGAGCCAAGCTGAAAGAAAAGCTGTCTTCCGTGCAGGAGGACTTCCTCAAGTCCAAGAAAGTAAAACCTACTCACAAGCCGCCTGAAAAATTGCAGGCAGGGGACAGAGTTTATGTCATTTCCTTCGACCAGAATGGCGTGGCTCTTTCCGCGCCGGATAAGAATAAAGACGTTATGGTGCAGATGGGTATCATGAAGGTGAAGGTGCCTCTGGCAGAACTGATGCTGGACGATACACCACAGCCCAAAGAACAAAAGCCCAGACAGACCAATGTGCGGGCAAAGGCGAAAAAGAGCCAGTTTATTTCTGCGGAAATCGACTGCCGTGGTCAGCTGGTAGATGAAGCCATTGTAAATATTGATAAATATATCGATGATGCCTATCTGTCCGGTTTGAAACAGATCATCATCATCCATGGGAAAGGCACTGGCGCTCTCCGTGCCGGCGTGCAGAAATATCTGCGTACCAATCCTCATGTAAAAAGCCAGCGTCCCGGTACTTTCGGGGAAGGGGATGCCGGCGTAACGGTTGTAGAACTGAAGTAAAAGGCGAGGGTATAAAAGGAGATGAATGCCGTGAGTGAGAAACAGAAAATTCTGGTAGTAGACGACGATCAGCATATTGCAGAGTTGATTTCTCTGTATCTGATGAAAGATGGTTATGATACACAGGAGGTTTACGACGGCAAAAAGGCGTTGGAAGCAGTGACAACTTATGAGCCGGATTTGATTCTGCTGGATTTGATGCTGCCGGGCATGGACGGCTATCAGGTCTGCGCGGAAGTGCGGAAAACAAGCAAAGTCCCCATCATCATGCTGACGGCAAAAGGGGAAACATTTGATAAAGTGCTGGGGCTGGAACTGGGAGCAGATGATTATATCGTCAAACCCTTCGATGCCAAAGAACTGGTGGCAAGAGTAAAGGCGGTACTCCGCCGCTATGAAGCCGGAAGTGCAAAAGAAGAGGAAGACGACGGACAGGTGCTGCGTTATCCAAATCTGGAAATCAATCTGTCCAATTTCACAGTAACTTATCATGGAAAGAGTGTGGATTTCCCGCCCAAGGAATTTGAACTCCTTCATTTTCTGGCGTCCAATCCCAAACGGGTGTTTACCAGAGAACAGCTGTTAGACCGTATCTGGGGCTATGAATACGCCGGAGATACCCGTACCGTGGACGTTCATGTAAAACGAATCCGTGAAAAGCTCAATCAGGATGATGAATGGGGCATTCGTACTGTTTGGAGCGTGGGTTACAAATTTGGTCCCAAGTAAAGAGGAATACATAAAAAAATCAGCCGCTGTTTGGGCGGCTGATTCCTTACATATCCAGTATTTTATTCATTTTTGGGTTCTGTCTGATTTTCTTCAGCAGTGTTTTCCGGAAGCACAGGTGCAGACTGTGCAGGCAGCGCATCGCTAGGAGCGGCTTCTGCTGTGTGTCCTGCAGGAAGCTGTTCAGCAGCCTGCTGCATGGCAGCACGTTCTTCCATTTTGCGCTTGTGCTCAAATTCCCGCATTTTCTGTTTGCGGATATTGCTGAAACGAAGCAGAACACAAACTACATACAAAAACAGCATCAGACGATGATAACTGTTTGTGTTGCCCCAGGGTGTCATAAAGATCAGAAAAATGGCAACAGCGAACAGAACAAGGTCTGCAAGTTTGATATTCTTTCTAGGTGGATTGGGTCGTTGATTGGTCATGGTACATACGGCAGAAACATCTGCCACTCCTTTCTTCATAATGAGGAAGTCTTTTGTAAAAACATTCCTATTTTATTATAACATGAATTTTGTTTTTTGGGATGTTTTTCTGATGTTTTCTTTTCGGAGGAATGTTTATGTTTAAAAAATCCATTGTAATCAAGCAATTTTTATTATATATGGCAACCATTAGCTTTTGCGTCATATTGATGGGTGGTATGCTTTCGGTGATCTATACCAACCATTATATGTCTGAAACAAAACAGGAATTGATCGAACAGGGCGAGAAAATCGCTGGTGCCATCAATAAAGCTTATAATACGGGGAACATCAATAATCTGGCATATGAAATGCAGGTGCTGGAGGACTATATGGGCGCAGGCGTGCTTCTGGTCAATAAGGAAGGCGTTATCGTTCTGGCATCTCCCGGTATGGACAGCAGTCTGCTGGGGCATGTATTGGCTTATGATGAACTGGTGGAAGGCATTCAGGAGGGAAATGTGGTTTCTCTGGAAACAGGCTCTTCCTCTATTTTTGGCACACCCATGCTCATTGTGGGTTATCCCCTTTCTGAAGGGCAGCTTTCCGGTATTTTCATGTGCCGCTCTATGCCTGAAATCAAAGTTTCTCTGAACGAAATGTACCGAGCTGGTGTATTCTGCTTGCTTCTGGCATTCCTGCTGACAGCACTGGTGAGTCTGGTCACATCCCGGAAAATGACAGAGCCCTTGATGGATATGAACCGGGCAGCAAAAGAAATTGCCGGCGGGAATTTTGAAAAGCGGGTAGAAATCACAAGCAAAGATGAAATGGGGCAGTTGGCAGAAAGCTTCAACCATATGGCAGAGAGTCTGGAGAATATCGAAAAATCCAGACGGGCATTCATTGCCAATGTATCCCATGACCTGCGGTCGCCGCTGACCAGTATTCAGGGATTTTTGACAGCCATGCTGGACGGCACCATTCCGCCGGAAAAACAGGAACGTTACCTGCGGATCGTGCTGGAAGAAAGCCAGCGGCTCAGCAGACTGGCAGAAGGCATTGTGGATATGAGTCGTGCCCAGGACAGCAAAATTGTGCTGGAGGAAACGGACTTTGACCTGAACGAGATTATTCGGGAAAATTGCGCTGTGCTGGAACCGCAGATGGAAGAAAAGGGTATGCGTATCGAAGTTTCCTTTGCGGCGAAAGAAACCATGGTTCATGCAGATCAGGACAAGATTTCCCGTGTGCTTCATAACCTCATGAATAATGCTGTGAAGTTCTCCAAAGAAGGCAGCGTCATCGAGGTAGAAACCACATTTTCTGGAAAGAACAAGATATTGGTTTCCGTGAAGGACCATGGCTCTGGTATCAGTGAAGAGGATCAGAAATATATTTTCGATCGTTTTTACAAAGTGGATTCCACCAGAAACAAAGACAAGACAGGCGCAGGACTGGGGCTTTCCATTGTGCGGGAATTTATTCAGGCTCATGGAGAAACTGTGGCAGTAAAAAGCAAGTTGGGAGAAGGCAGCACCTTCCTTTTCACACTGAAATTGGCGAAGTAACGAGAATAGACCCGTATTTCCCTGTTTTTGTGGCTAAAAACGCATTTTTTGTATCGGGTGAGCAAGTACTCTCTGAAAAAGGAAAAGACCTCACAGGGGCTTACAGAGGGAACTGTGTGGTGTATACAGAATTGCTTTGTATTTAACAGAAATAGAAAAATAGCCAAGATGAAGCAACTTCTTCTTAAGAAAACATTGTTTTTCTTTTCTTTGAGCTCTTAAGGGGAATTGCGATAGCTGTCTTTCGAAGACAACGATTTTTGTAAAAATAACATAGCCGGAATCCTTTAGGTTGCAAGGATTCCGGCTATATTTATTTTCTTATGAAGCGGGATTTGATATCTGTTTATGTATAGGTGATAAAATCTTTGTCAATGCGTACGGTTTGTGTTTCGGCATCCCAAGTGATTTCGCTGTTGCGTATACCGCAGATGTTTGCCGCATCTCGCAGGGAAAGGAAGGTTCTCCCATCTTTTTCCGTGGCAGGTTCACGCAGCGCAAGAGTTTGTCCGTGGAAAGACGCTGTTTGGCTTCCCAGAGGAATTTCTGCCAGAAGATCATGCCAGAGGTCTGCTGTATAGAGACATGCTGTATTTCTTTCCTTGTCCCATGCAACTTCCAGATTGGGCAGTGCCGTTGCCAGTTCTCGAAGTGGCAGCATGACATAGCCATTTTCAGAAATATAGGGAGATACCCGAACAGATTTTTCAATGCCGTTGACGGTGAGGGTGTTGGTGTTGAGGGAAAGACAAATCTGCTGGGAATCAATTTGAGCGTTAGGATAAAATTGTTCCAGAACAATGAAATCTTCTTTCAAAACCTGCATTTCTTGCTCCAGCCTGTCATCCGGGACGGAATCAGAAAATGCCACATAAAGATGGTGTTCCCGCAGGATGGCTTTTTTTTGTGGGTTTTGCTGCAAAGAAAGGTCTGTCAGCGTAAAAGATTCCAGTTTGTCTGGATCACTTTTGTGAATTTTTACGATCAGATTATCATTTTCTGTCCAATAAGAAAGGGTGACACCATCTGCAGTCAGCGTTTGTTCACCTTCTACCACAAAGGAAAGCCGGTTTTGAAAGGTGTCCTGGTGAGCAGTGCCTTCGGGAGCTGCATAATCAAAAGGTTCGTGACTGACAGCAAAGGTATATTCCGAATCGTCAGTAAAACTGCTTGGCGTCGTTTCGCTGATGATAATGGGCGCTAAGGTAACTGGTTCGCTCATAGGAAACAGGATGGAAGTTCTGGATTTGGCGGAGATGGGCATAGATGCCTGTGGCGTTTCTGTGGCAGAACCAGTGGTTGGAAAAAGCAATATGGACATAGACAGTATAGAAGATATCAAAAATATTTTTTCATAGAAGCCCCTCCTATTTGATATGTTTGGCAACCCAGTCATAATATCTCAATATATTTCTATTGTAGGACATTTTGATTCTGCTCGTCTATGGCGTGATGTTACAAAATCAGAGATGGAAAACGTACAGATTGTATAGAAATCAAAAAGACCACGCCTCAAGTAACTTCCCCTTAAGAAAACATTTTGAATCAAATTTCAAAAAATAAGAAAGCTGGAATCCTTTGTATTAAGAGGATTTCAGCTTTCTTTGTTTTCTTATGAAGATGCTCCTAAAAGGAGTGGTCTTTTTTCAAAAGATACGGTTGTATCTTATTTTTTTGCTTCGCTTTCGCAGTACAGGCAACGGTAAGTGCCTTTTTCTCTGTCTGTCAGCTTAAAGATATGGTCGATTTCCTGTTCCACTGTAGTGATGCAGCGGGGATTTTTGCAGAAAATAACGTTTGTAATCTGTTCGGGCAGTTCAGGATGGAATTTTTTCACGCGTTTGCCGTCCTGAATGATGCTGATGGTCATGTTGGGGTCCATATAGCCCAGTACGCCCAAATCCATGTTCAGCACGCTGTCGATCTTGATAATGTCTTTCTTGCCCATTTTCTGGCTGTTTACATTGCGCAGGATGGCAACGGAGCAGTCCAGTTCATCCAGATGCAGGAAATGATACAGTTCCATGCCTTTGCCAGCTTTGATATGGTCAATGACAATACCGTTTTGGATTTCGTCGATATGCATTACACTTCCACCCCCAGTAATTTCAGAATCAGTGCCATACGGATATATTTGCCGTTGTGTGCCTGCTTGAAGTAGCATGCGCGGCTGTCGTTATCCACACTGGTGGCGATTTCGTTGACACGGGGCAGGGGATGCAGGATGCAAAGATCTTCTTTTGCGTTTTTCAACTTGTCCAGTGTCAGAATATAGCTGTCTTTCAAACGGATGTAGTCCGCTTCGTTGAAGAAACGTTCCCGCTGTACTCTTGTCATGTACAGAATGTCCAGTTTGGGCATAACTGCTTCCAGATCCTGTGTTTCTTCGTAGGACATGCCTTTTTTCTCCAGTACATCATGAATGATGTAAGAAGGCAGGCTCAGTTCTTCGGGAGAAATCAGCACGAAGTGGATGCCTGTGTAACGGGACAGGGCATGAATCAGGGAATGTACGGTACGACCGAATTTCAGGTCGCCGCACAGACCAACAGTCAGGTTATCAAAATGACCTTTTTCTCTGTGGATAGTCAGCAGGTCTGTCAGTGTCTGTGTGGGGTGGTTATGACCGCCGTCACCAGCATTGATGATGGGCACGGGAGAGTGCATGGAAGCCACCATAGGTGCCCCTTCTTTGGGATGACGCATAGCGATGATATCTGCATAGCAGCCTACCACACGTACGGTATCCGCAACGCTTTCCCCTTTGGATGCAGAGCTGCTGTTTGCTTCGGAAAAGCCCAGCACACTGCCGCCCAGTTCCAGCATAGCCGCTTCAAAGCTCAGGCGGGTTCTGGTAGAGGGTTCAAAAAAGAGGGTAGCCAGTTTTTTTCTGCGGCAAGCGTCGCAGTATTTATCGGGATTGGCGATGATGTCACATGCGGTGGCAATCAATTCGTCGATTTCCTGTACAGTCAGGTCAGTAATATCGATCAGATTTCTCATTTCACATCAGTCCTCCAGCTTTCATCACTGGGATTGTTGCGGAAAGCGATCAGTCTCGCGATGTCAGATTCTTTGATGTAGCCTTCTTCAGCAGCTACTTCAGCAACAGCGTCGAAGTTGGACAGGCTGACATTTTTTACATTTGCTTCTGCCAGACGATCCAGACCTTTCTGCATGCCGTAAGTAAAGATGCTTACGATACCCAGTACGTCTGCACCTGCTTCACGCAGTACGTTTACAACTTCGATGGCGCTGCCTGCTGTGGAGATCAGGTCTTCCACAACAACAACTTTCTGACCTTTTTCCAGTTTGCCTTCGATCTGGTTGTGTCTGCCGTGGTCTTTGTGACCGGAACGTACATAGCCCATAGGCAGACCCATGATGTGACCAACGATCGCAGCATGAGCGATACCTGCTGTGCTGGTACCCATGAGGACTTCACAGTCGGGATATTCTGCTTTGATGGTTTCTGCCAGTGCGTTTTCTACGCGAGTACGCACTTCAGGTGCTGTCAGTGTCAGACGGTTATCGCAGTAAATGGGGCTTTTGATGCCGCTTGCCCAGGTGAAAGGTTCTTCGGGACGCAGGAAAACAGCGCCGATAGATAACAGGTCTTTTGCAATCTGTTTTTTCATGTTTGTCATATTACTTTTCGCCTCCTAAAAATTCAGAAACACATCTTCTATAAGCAGCGACGGGGTCCTCTGCCTGTGTGATAGGTCTGCCTACTACGATGTAGTCAGAACCGATTTCTCTTGCTTTTGCAGGGGTGGTGATTCTTACCTGATCCCCTTTATCCCCATCGGCAAAACGTACGCCGGGGGTTACTGTCAAAAAGTCTTTGCCGCAGACGTCTTTTACTTTGCCTGCTTCCAGAGGGGAGCAAACAACGCCGTCCAGACCTGCGATTTTTGCGTTTGCTGCATAGTGCATAACAACTTCATCCAGAGGTTTGTCGATGAGCAGATCGTTCTGCATACGTTCTTCGCTGGTGGATGTGAGCTGTGTTACAGCGATCAGCAGGGGACGTGTGCCGTCGGGGCGTGTCAGACCTTCCAGACCTGCTTCCATCATAGCGATGGTGCCGCCGGCATGTACGTTGCACATGTCAACATCCAGACGGGACAGGACTGCCATAGCTTTTTTTACGGTGTTGGGAATATCGTGCAGCTTCAGATCCAGGAAGATTTTATGACCTCTTGACTTGATTTCTCTTACGATTTCGGGACCTTCTGCATAGAACAGTTCCATACCGATTTTCAGGAAGGGTTTTTCTTCTGTGAAGCGATCCAGAAAGGCATACAGGTCTTCTTTGCTGTTGAAGTCACAAGCGATGATGACATCTCTGTTCATTTGTGAGCACCTCCAATGATTTCATTCAGATCTTTGATACCATACTGCTCCATGACACGGGGCAGGTCTTCGATGATGTTTTTGCATGCGAAGGGGTCTACCAGATTGGCTGCGCCTACCTGTACGGCAGTAGCGCCTGCCAGCATCATTTCGATAACGTCTTCCGCAGAAGAAACACCGCCCATACCAATGATGGGGATGTTTACGGCTTCCGCTACCTGATATACCATGCGGACAGCCACAGGGAAGATGGCGCTGCCGGAGAAACCGCCCATTTTGTTGGCGATAACAGGGCGTTTTGTTTTCAGGTCGATACGCATGCCCATCATGGTGTTGATGAGGCTGATGCCGTCTGCGCCTGCTTCTTCACATGCTTTTGCAACAGCCGCAATGTCTGTTACATTGGGGCTCAGTTTGATGTAAACGGGTTTTGTGGTCACTGCCTTTACGGCTCTGGTCACTTCTGCCGCTGCTTCGGGGCTGGTGCCGAATGCCATGCCGCCGTGATGTACGTTGGGGCAGCTGACATTGACTTCGATGATGCCAACCTGGTCTTCTTTGTCGATGCGTTCGCAGCAGTAAGCGTATTCGTCAACGGAGAAACCGCTGATGTTGGCAATGACAGGTTTATGGAAGCACTTGCGCATTTTAGGCAGTTCTTCGGAAATGACTTTGTCAATGCCGGGGTTCTGAAGCCCTACGGAGTTGATCAGCCCTGCAGTGCATTCTGCAATACGGGGTGTAGGGTTGCCGAAACGAGGTTCTCTGGTTGTTCCTTTGAAAGAGAAGGAACCCAGAATGTTGATATCATACAGTTCCGCAAATTCGTAGCCATAGCCGAAAGTACCGCTGGCGGGAATCACGGGGTTATCCAGCGTAATGCCGCTGAGTGTTACTTTTGTGTTTACCACTTGATTTCCTCCTTTTCCAGTACAGGGCCGTCTTTGCAGATACGTTTGTTGCCGTATTTTGTTTCACAGCTGCATCCCATGCAAGCGCCGAAGCCACAGCCCATGCGTTCTTCAAAGCTGAGCTGGCCGCTGGTTTCTGTCACATCAGAAAGGGCTTTCAGCATGGGTTCGGGACCGCAGGTGTAGAAATAAGTGTAGTCTTTCAGTGTTTTTACAACGTCTGTGACAAAGCCTTTTGTACCCAGAGAACCGTCTGCTGTTGCCACATGAACGGGTACGCCAAGGGCGCGGAATTCGTCGATATAGAAAGCTTCAGCTTTGGTGTTGAAGCCCAGAATCACTTCAGGCTTTTTGCCTTCTTCCAGCAGATTTTTTGCCAGACGGTACATGGGAGGAACCCCTACGCCGCCGCCGATGAGCAGGGGACGCATACCGCTTTTGCTGGTGTCATAGCCGTTGCCAAGACCTGTCAGGATGTCCAGCTGTTTGCCGGCTGCCAGTGTGGAAAGGTACTGTGTGCCTTTGCCCACCACTTTGTAAAGGATGGTCAGAGTTTTTTCGTTGTAGTCACATACGGAAATGGGACGACGCAGGAAAAAACCATCCAGTTTGATATTCACGAACTGACCGGAAGCGGTGATGGCAGAGGTATCCCCTGCCAAAACCATTTTCAATACTGTGTCGGTCAGATGCTGATTGCTTTTTACAGTAAAGATAGACTGCTTCACGACGTACCTCCTAGATTATGCGTCGATGGTAGAGATGCAAAGTGTTGTTTCTTCCAGAACATCCAGCAGAACACGAACAGTATCCAGTGTTGTGAACATAGTTACGTTGTTTTCTACAGCGCACTGACGGATTTCCCAGCCATCGCTGTTCTGCATGTCGTTGATGTCTCTGGTGTTGATGACATAGCTTACATAGCCGTGACGGATGGATTCGATGATTTCATCGCTGCCGTCGCTGATTTTTGCTCTGACTCTTGTACGGATGCCATGTTCTTTCAGGAAGTCAGCTGTGCCTTTTGTTGCTTCGATGTTGAAGCCCAGTTCGTAGAAACGACGGATCAGAGGCAGTGCTTCTTCTTTATCTTTGTCTGCGATGGTAGCAAATACGGTACCGTAGTTCAGAATGTTCATGCCGGAAGCCTGCAGAGCTTTATACAGCGCGCGGTTCAGTTTGTTGTCGTAACCGATTGCTTCCCCTGTGGATTTCATTTCGGGGGACAGGTAAGTGTCCATACCGTGCAGTTTGGAGAAGGAGAATGCGGGAACTTTTACATACCATCTGTTCTTTTCGTCGGGGTAGATGCCGAAGATGCCCTGTTCTTTCAGAGTCTTGCCCAGGATTACCAGTGTTGCGATGTCTGCCAGAGAGTAACCTGTTGCTTTGGACAGGAAAGGTACTGTTCTGGAGGAACGAGGGTTCACTTCGATTACGTATACATCATCGTTTTTGTCCACGATGAACTGGATGTTGAACAGACCGCGGATACCGATGCCCAGACCCAGTTTCTTGGTGTATTCCAGGATGGTGCCTTTTGCTTTTGCGGATACGCTGAAGGTAGGGTATACGCTGATGGAGTCACCGGAGTGTACGCCGGTTCTTTCTACATGTTCCATGATACCGGGAACGAATACATCGTAACCGTCGCATACTGCGTCTACTTCCAGTTCTTTGCCTTCGATATATTTGTCAACCAGTACAGGCTGGTCTTCGTTGATTTTAACGGCTGTTTTCAGGTATGTGCGCAGGGATTCTTCGTTGGCAACGATCTGCATTGCACGACCGCCCAGAACGTAGCTGGGGCGAACCAGTACGGGATAGCCGATTTCTTCTGCTGCTTTTACACCGTCTTCGATGTTTGTAACTGCCTGACCCTTAGGCTGAGGGATGTGCAGTTCTTCCATGATTTTTTCAAAGGAATCTCTGTTTTCTGCTCTTTCGATGGCAGCAACGTCTGTACCGATGATTTTTACGCCGCGTTCCATCAGAGGCTGCGCCAGGTTGATAGCTGTCTGACCGCCCAGGGAAGCGATAACGCCCAGAGGCTGTTCCAGTTCTACGATGTTCATAACGTCTTCTGTTGTCAGAGGTTCGAAGTACAGCTTGTCGCTGGTTGTGTAGTCTGTGGATACAGTTTCAGGGTTGTTGTTGATGATGATGGATTCATAACCATACTGTTTGATGGTTGTTACAGCGTGTACTGTGGAGTAGTCGAATTCGACACCCTGACCGATACGGATGGGACCGGAACCCAGTACGATGATTTTCTTCTTGTCGCTCAGGCGGGATTCGTTGCCTTCTTCGTATGTGGAGTAGAAGTAAGGGATGTAGCCGCCGCAGCCGCTTGTTTCGATCATTTTGTAAACGGGGAACATTTTCTGTTCTTTTCTCAGGTTGAATACTTCAACTTCTTTCCAGTTCCACAGTTTTGCGATGAATTTATCGGAGAAGCCCATTTTCTTCGCTTTTGCCAGGATTTCAATGTTGCCAACGTTTTCAGCCAGTACTGTTTCGTAGTCAACGATGTTTTTCATTACTTCCAGGAAGTATTTTGTGATCTTAGTTGCTTCGAAGATGTCATCCAGAGATACACCGTTGCGGATCAGCTGTGCGATGGCATAGATTCTGTCATCGGGGCTCTTAGCGATGTAGTCCAGCAGTTCTTCGTTAGGTGTGTTGTCAAATTTGTCCATGTACAGGTGGCAAACACCGATTTCCAGAGAGCGGATGGATTTCAGCAGGCATTCTTCGATGGTTCTGCCGATACCCATAACTTCGCCAGTTGCTTTCATCTGTGTGCCCAGTGTGTTTGCTGCTGTAGCAAATTTGTCGAAGGGGAAACGAGGCATTTTTGCTACGATGTAGTCCAGTGCGGGTTCGAAGTTTGCGTTTGTTTCGGAAATCTTGATTTCGTCCAGTGTCATACCAACAGCGATTTTAGCTGTTACACGTGCGATGGGGTAACCGCTTGCTTTGGATGCCAGTGCGGAAGAACGAGATACACGAGGGTTCACTTCGATCAGATAGTATTTGGAGGAGTTGGGGTCCAGTGCGAACTGTACGTTACAACCACCTTCGATTTTCAGCGCGCGGATGATTTTCAGAGCGCTGTCACGGAGCATGTTGAAGTCTGCATCGCTCAGTGTCAGGATAGGAGCCACAACGATGGAGTCACCTGTGTGTACACCAACGGGGTCGATGTTTTCCATACCGCAGATGGTGATGGCGTGGTCTGTGCCGTCACGCATTACTTCGAATTCGATTTCTTTGTAGCCTTTTACGCTCTTTTCTACCAGTACCTGGTGTACGGGGGAAAGTTTCAGAGCGTTTTCCATGATTTCAACCAGTTCGGTTTCGTTGTTTGCAAAACCGCCGCCTGTGCCGCCCAGTGTGAATGCGGGACGCAGTACAACGGGGTAGCCGATTTCTTTTGCAGCGTCGATGGCTTCTTCAACGGAGTATGTGATGATGGAAGGAATTACGGGTTCGCCGATTTCCTGACAGAGTTCTTTGAACAGTTCTCTGTCTTCAGCGCGTTCGATACTGTCGCAGCTTGTGCCCAGCAGTTCAACCTGGCATTCTCTCAGAACGCCTTTCTTTTCCAGCTGCATTGCCAGATTCAGACCTGTCTGACCGCCGATACCGGGAACGATGGCGTCGGGACGTTCATAACGCAGGATTTTTGCAACATATTCCAGTGTCAGGGGTTCCATGTAAACCTTGTCTGCAATGGTTGTGTCTGTCATGATGGTAGCGGGGTTGGAGTTTACCAGCACAACTTCATAGCCTTCTTCTTTCAGGGCAAGGCAAGCCTGTGTGCCTGCATAGTCAAATTCGGCAGCCTGTCCGATCACGATGGGGCCGGAGCCGATAATCAGAATTTTTTTGAGGTCAGTTCTCTTTGGCATATTGTAATTCCTCCTTAAGAATTATATATATAAAATTTCCTAGTTACCTGAATTTATTATAATATGGTTGTTTTCCGGCTGTCCAGATTTTCTTCCCATACAGGAATCCCTTTGTACATGGTCAGTTTACATCTGCCGGATACTTCCCAGCCGGTGAAAGGTGTGCTTTTGCCCATGGAGCAGAACTCCGCAGGGTCAATGGTGTATGTTTCGTTCAGATCGTACACAGTCAGGTTGGCAGGCATGCCAACAGCAAGAGGTGTGCCGATGCCGAAACGTTTGGACGGATTTGTGTGCATCAAATCGATGAGCATATTTAAGGTAAGAACTCCTTTTTTCACCAGATTGGTATACAAAATGGGGAAGGCTGTTTCCAGTCCTACAATACCCATCATGCTCTTAGCCAGACCTTTGCTTTTTTCCTCAGCGGAGTGGGGTGCATGGTCGGTGGCAATCATGTCGATGGTGCCGTCCAGAATGCCTGCGATGAGGGCATCCTGATCTGCTTTGCTGCGCAGAGGGGGATTCATTTTGAATCTGCCGTCCTCCTGCAAGTCCATATCAGTCAGTACCAGATAATGAGGACCTGTTTCGCAGGAAACGGGAAGCCCTTCTTTTTTCGCCTGACGGATGAGTTCCACACCTTCTTTGGTGGAGATGTGGCAGACGTGATAGTCACATCCGGTTTCTCTTACCAAAGCGATGTCGCGCTCGATCTGCTTCCATTCACTTTCGGAGCAGATACCTTTGTGTCCGTGCTGCGCACAATATTCGCCTGCATGAATATAGCCGCCATTGAGCAGTTCGTTGACTTCGCAGTGTGCGGCTACCATTTTGTCAAGTTGTTTGATTTTTTTCATCGCCTGGCGCATCATTTCGTCACTTTGTACACCTCGTCCATCATCGGAAAAGGCACAAACATGAGGTGCCAGTGCATCAAAATCCGCAAGAGCTTCGCCTTTTTCACCATAAGTGATGGCACCATAAGGCAGGACTTCAATCAAAGCGGTTTTTTCGATGGCTTCCAGCTGAGGTGCCAGTGTTTCGGCACAATCGGGCACTGGATTCAGGTTTGGCATCGCGCAAATGGTGGTGTAACCGCCGTGTGCTGCCGCCTGTGTACCGGTACGGATGGTCTCTTTATAAAAAAATCCCGGTTCTCTCAGATGCGTATGAACATCAATGAAACCGGGAAAGATAGCGAAACCTTCCAAATCGAAAACAACGCTGCCTTTTGTGGGTGTGGCGGAAGAAATATCGGTAATGATACCATTGTTGACAAATACGTTGGATTTTACAAATTCGCCCTGCATAAATACGTTTGCATTGGATAAAATGTAGTTCAATGTATTTCTCTCCTTTCTTCTGTCTGCATGGTTGTTATATATTTCTTTACAAATTGTCAGTAGTATATCATAGGGATTTGGCTCTGTCAAGCATTTCTTTTGGGGAAAATTCTTTCCCCTTCATTGACAGGAAATTGGAAAATGTGTTAGACTGAACTTGTCAAATAAAGCGGTTTTCTGTAACTGACGGATTGGTGGGAGACCACAGGGGAGCAGAAAATCGGAATTTTTTCTAAGCAGTGCAGTACTGCCTGGCGGATATTTTTATGAATGCCGGGCTTAACAGAATTTCTTCGGTCTGTTTCTTCTGCATGATGGTGGTCGGCGGTGTTTTTGATGCATGGAAATATCGCTTTTTTGCTGTCAATGAGGAGAAAGGAAGGAAAGCGTGCTGCTTTTTGTCGACCGTCTGGGCAGTCCTGTTTCCGCCAAGGAATCAGACTGTCCTTTTTTGCGTCTGCAAAAGGAATTTGTATTATTTTTGAGGAGGTTTATCCATGAAAAAAATCGGTATTGTAATGGGCAGCGACAGTGATCTTCCTGTATTGGAAAAGGCAATGACAACACTGGACAAATTTGGTGTGCCTTATGAAGTGCATGTATATTCCGCACATAGAACACCTGTAGAAGCAAAAGAGTTTGCACAGCAGGCAAGAGCAAATGGCTTTGGTGCCATCATCGCGGCAGCAGGCAAGGCAGCTCATCTGGCAGGCGCCATTGCAGCCAACACAACATTGCCTGTCATCGGCATTCCTGTAAAATCCTCTACACTGGACGGTCTGGATGCACTGCTTTCTACCGTACAGATGCCCGGCGGTATTCCCGTTGCAACTGTAGCCATTGACGGCGCAGAAAATGCGGCTCTGCTGGCAATTCAGGTACTGGGTACATCTGACGCGGAACTGGCAGCAAAACTGGATGCAGCCAGAGCAGAAGCAGCAGCAAAAGTACTGGAAAAGAACAAAGCAGTGGAAGCAAAATACAACCACTGATACCATACATACGAAATAAACACAGATACAAAAGAACCCCTGTCAGAAAAGACAGGCGGAACAAGGAGCTGGAAAAATGAATAAGATCCATGAAGAATGCGGCGTTTTTGGTGTATATGCCAAGGAGAAAACATCCGTTGCATCTACGGCATATTACGGTTTGTTTGCCCTGCAGCATCGGGGACAGGAAAGCTGTGGGATTGTAGTCAACGACGAGGGCGTGTTCACATATCATAAGGACGGCGGTCTGGTCAATGATGTGTTTACCCCGGCAGTGATGGAGCATCTGGGGGAAGGGAGCATGGCAGTGGGTCATGTGCGCTATGGTACAACAGGCGGCGGTGGCAGAATCAATGCCCAGCCCATCGTTGTGAACCATGTGAAAGGCGCGATGGCTCTGGCACATAACGGCAATCTGGTCAATTCCTTTGAACTGCGGCGGGAACTGGAGCTGGAAGGTTCCATTTTCCACACCACCAGCGATACAGAAGTCATTTCCTACATCATCACCAAGGAACGGCTGAAAGCACCTTCCATCGAGGAGGCGGTTAATCAGGCAATGTATCGCATCAAGGGGGCTTACTCTCTGGTGGTCATGTCTGCAACCAAGATGATTGCGGCAAGAGATCCTCATGGATTCCATCCTCTCTGCTATGGTGTCACAAAAGAAGGGACTTACGTCATTGCATCGGAAACATGCGCGCTGGATGCAGTCAGCGCAGCCTTTGTGCGGGATGTGGAACCCGGTGAAATCGTGGTTTTTGACGGCGATGAAATCCGTACCATTTCCGACCATATGGGTGAAGCAGAGAAGCATTTGTGTATTTTTGAGCATATTTATTTTTCCAGACCCGATTCCAGAATCGACGGCGTCAGCGTACATCGTGCCAGAGTAACGGCAGGTGCCTGTCTTGCCATGGAACATCCCGTACAGGCGGATGTTGTCATTGGTGTGCCGGATTCCGGTATCGACGCAGCCATTGGATATGCCAGACAGTCCGGTATTCCATATGGCATGGGATTTATCAAGAATAAATATATCGGTCGTACCTTTATCGCGCCTGGACAAAAGGTGAGAGAGGATAAAGTAAAGATCAAGTTGAATGTAATATCAGAAACCATCAGGGGAAAACGTGTGGTTATGGTGGACGACTCCATTGTCAGAGGCACCACCTCCGCAAGAATCGTCAAACTGCTGCGGGAAGCAGGGGCAAAAGAAGTCCATGTCCGTTCTTCCGCACCGCCGTTTTTATTCCCTTGTTATTACGGAACAGATGTGGATTCCCAGGAAAACCTCATTGCGGTGAATCATACCATGGATGAGATTCGGGATATCATCGGTGCGGACAGCATCGGCTATCTGAATCTGGACCATCTGGGCATGCTCATGGGTACTCCTAAGGGCTGCGGATATTGTGCCGCCTGCTTTGATGGGAATTATCCCACAGAAGTTCCCACAGAAACGTGCAAGAACAGATTTGAAGGCAAGCTGAGCGAAAGGAGCAACAATCATGAAAAGTCAAAGTGAAAGCTATAAAGCTGCAGGTGTGGATATTACTGCTGGGTATCAGGCAGTGGAACTGATGAAAAAACACATTGCAAGAACCGTAACAGCAGGTGCAATGTCCGATATCGGCGGTTTTGGCGGTCTGTTTGAAATGGATCTGACAGGCATCACAAAACCCGTACTGGTAAGCGGTACTGACGGCGTTGGTACAAAACTGAAACTGGCGTTTTTGATGGACAAACATGACACAGTAGGTATCGACTGTGTAGCTATGTGTGTCAACGACATCATTTGCTGCGGCGCAAAACCTCTGTTCTTCCTGGACTATATTGCCGTAGGCAAAAACTTCCCTGAAAAAGTAGCTGCCATCGTTTCCGGCGTAGCAGAAGGCTGCGTACAGTCCGGCGCTGCTCTCATCGGCGGTGAAACAGCAGAAATGCCCGGTTTCTATCCCGAAGACGAATACGATCTGGCTGGTTTCGCAGTAGGTGTTGTAGACAAAGATAAAATCCTGGACAACAAAACCATGGAAGCTGGCGACGTTGTCATCGCACTGCCTTCCAGCGGCGTACACTCCAACGGTTTCTCTCTGGTTCGCCGTGTATTTGATGTGGAAAACGCAGACATCAAAACACCCATGGAAGAACTGGGCGGTAAGTCCCTGGGCGAAACATTGCTGGCACCTACAAAAATCTATGTAAAACCTATGCTGGCACTGTTCGAAGAAGTGAAAGTAAAAGCAGTTTCTCATATCACAGGCGGCGGCTTCTATGAAAACATCCCCAGAAGCATCCCCAAAGGCTTTGGTGCGAAAATCGACAAGAGCGCACTGCGTATTCCTCCCATCTTCAAACTGTTGGCGGAAAAAGGCAACATTCCCGAACGTGACATGTTCAACACATTCAACATGGGCGTTGGCATGAGCGTTGTGGTTGCGAAAGCAGATGCGGAAAAAGCACTGGAAATCCTGAAAGCAAACGGTGAAGACGCTTACATCATGGGCGAAATCATTCCTTCCGAGGAGGGCGTGGTGATATGCTGAAAACAAAAATCGCAGTTTTTGTTTCCGGCGGCGGCACCAATTTGCAGGCGCTGATTGACGCACAGAAAAGCGGCATCCTGCAAAGCGGTGAAATCGCCTTGGTACTTGCCAGCAACCATAAGGCTTATGCCCTGACAAGAGCGGCAGAAAACAACATTCCTTCCGTTGTGGTTGTCAGAAAGGAATTCGATTCCCAGCTGGCTTATGAAGAAAAGGTCAAAGAAGTCCTGAAAGAATATGGTATTGAACTGATTGTTCTGGCAGGCTTCATGTCCATTCTCAGTGAAAACTTTACTTCCGCTTTCCCTAAGCGGATTATCAATATCCACCCCTCTTTGATCCCTTCTTTCTGCGGAAAAGGGTATTATGGTCTGAAAGTCCACGAAGCGGCTTTGGCTTATGGGGTGAAAGTCACAGGGGCAACGGTGCATTATGTCAATGAAATCCCCGACGGCGGCGAAATTCTCATGCAGAAAGCCGTTGAGGTCAAAGACGGAGATACACCGGAAGTGCTCCAGCGCCGTGTCATGGAGGAAGCGGAATGGATTCTGCTGCCCCGTGCCACAGAGCTGGTTTCCAAAGAATTGCAGAAAGGAAGATAATTTTCATGGATATTTACAGAAAAGATTCTATGGCTACACTGGTGAAAGATAACGCTTATGTGGGCAGAGGCATTGTCATCGGCAAAACAGCAAATGCCAAAAAAGCGGTAGTGGCTTACTTCATCATGGGCCGCAGCGAAAACAGCCGTAACCGTGTGTTCATCGAAAAAGGCGATGAAGTCATCATCGAACCCTTTGATGTTTCCAAAGTGGAAGATCCTTCCCTGATCATTTATTCTCCCATCAAAAAATGGGAAAACAAACTGATTGTCACAAACGGCGACCAGACAGACACCGTTTATGACTTCATCAAAGACGGCAAAACATTCGAAGAAGCGCTGGAAACCAGAGAGTTTGAACCTGACGCACCCAACTTTACCCCCAGAATCAGCGGTATGCTCACATTCGGGGAAAAGGATTTCGCATACAAAATGAGTATCCTGAAAAGCGCAGACGCAGAAGGCAGCGCATGCAACCGCTACACCTTCTCCTATGCTGCAACAGCAGGTCTGGGTCACTTCATCCATACTTATGCTTGCGACGGCAATCCCCTGCCTACATTCCAGGGTGAACCCGAACGTGTGGCAATCCCCGATGACATCGACACATTCCTGAATGAAATCTGGGAAAACCTGAACGAACAGAACAAAATCTCCATTTATGTTCGCTACATCGACTTGGAAACAGGCGCTGTGGAAAACAGAATGATCAACAAAAACAAATAAATCAAAAGAGGAGTACAGGATGCACGAAAACAAGGAAATTTATATTTCACCTTTTTCTACCCGTTATGCCAGCAAGGAAATGCAGGAAGTATTTTCTGAACAGTTTAAGTTCCGCACATGGCGCAGACTTTGGATCGCATTGGCACGGGCGGAAAAAGCATTGGGTTTGGATATTACAGAGGAACAGATTGCACAGATGGAGGCGTTCAAAGACGACGTCAATTACGAAGTGGCGGAAGAAAGAGAACGAATCGTTCGCCATGACGTTATGAGCCATGTTTACGCATTTGGGAAACAGTGTCCCGCGGCGGAACCCATCATCCATCTGGGCGCAACCAGCTGTTATGTAGGGGATAATACAGACATCATCATTCTGCGGAAGGCTTCCGAAATCATTCTGAAGAAAGCGGCGCAAGTGCTGAAAAACCTGTCTGATTTCGCTATGGAATATAAGGACATGCCTTGCCTTGCGTATACCCATTTGCAGCCTGCACAGCTGACTACCGTGGGCAAACGTGCGGCACTGTGGATGTATGAACTTTCTCAGGATGTGCTGGAACTGGAGCATCGTCTGGACAAGCTGCTGCTTTTGGGTTCCAAAGGCACCACAGGCACACAGGCAAGCTTTATGGAGCTTTTTGACGGTGATGAGGAAAAAATCAAGAAAATGGAGACCATGATTGCCGATGAAATGGGATTCCCCGGCGTGGTTCCCGTTTCCGGTCAGACTTATTCCAGAAAAGTAGACGCTTATTTCCTCTCTGTTCTGTCCGGCTTTGCCCAGAGCGCATATAAATTCTCCAATGACATGCGTATTTTGCAGTCCTTCGAGGAAATGGAAGAGCCTTTTGAAAAGAATCAGATCGGTTCTTCCGCAATGCCTTACAAACGCAATCCCATGCGCAGTGAGCGTATTTCCGCTCTGGCAAGATATGTCATTGTAGATTCTCTGAATCCAGCTCTGACAGCAGGAACCCAGTGGTTTGAACGTACTCTGGATGACTCAGCAAATAAACGTATTTCCATTGCGGAAGCGTTTCTGGCAGTAGATGCTATTTTAAATATTTATATCAACGTGACAGGCGGCATTGTGGTCTATGATAAGGTTGTAAACCGCCGTGTTATGGAAAAACTGCCTTTTATGGCAACAGAAAACATTCTGATGCAGTCTGTGAAAAAAGGCGGCAACAGACAGGAACTTCACGAACGTCTGCGCACCCATTCCCATGGGGCAGCAGCAAAAGTGAAACTGGAAGGCGGCGCCAACGACCTGATTCAGCGTATTGTGGACGACCCCGCATTCCCTCTGACAGAGGAGGAAATCTATGCGGAACTGGACCCCAAGCGTTATATCGGCAGATGTGCCTCTCAGGTGGAAGAACTGGTGGCTTATACCATCCAGCCCATTTTGCAGCGGTGGCATGACAGCGAAATCCAGGCAGAATTGAAGGTTTGAAAATTTAGAAGGAGAGAAGCGGTATGAAAGAATTTGAATTGAAATATGGTTGTAACCCCAACCAGAAACCGGCAAAAATCTTTATGGCGGACGGCAGTGATTTGCCCATTGAAATTCTCAACGGCAAACCGGGTTATATCAACTTTTTGGACGCGTTCAACAGCTGGCAGCTGGTGAAAGAACTGAAGGAAGCCCTGGGCATGCCTGCGGCAACCTCCTTTAAACATGTAAGCCCCACTTCCGCGGCAGTCGGCGTACCTATGAGCGCGGAACTGAAAAAAGCTTGCTTTGTAGACGATATTGAAGGTCTGGATGATTCTCCCATCGCGCTGGCTTACGCAAGAGCAAGAGGCACAGACAGAATGTGCTCCTTTGGTGACTGGGTTGCCCTCAGCGATGTTTGTGACGAAGTAACCGCTCGTCTGCTGAAAAGAGAAGTTTCTGACGGTATCATTGCTCCCGGCTACACACCTGAAGCGCTGGAAATCCTGAAAAGCAAACGCAAAGGCAGCTACAACATCGTAAAGATCAACCCGAACTATGTGCCTGAAAAACAGGAAAGAAAACAGGTTTACGGCATTACATTTGAACAGGGCAGAAACGATTTCAAAATCGACGAAGAACTGCTGAACAACATCGTGACAGAAAACAAAGAACTGCCTGATGCAGCAAAACGCGATCTGATTATCGCTCTGATCACACTGAAATATACACAGTCTAACTCCGTATGCTTTGCAAAAGACGGTCAGGCAATCGGCGTTGGCGCAGGTCAGCAGTCCAGAATCCACTGCACCAGACTGGCTGGCGGCAAAGCGGACGTATGGCATCTGCGTCAGCATGAAAAAGTGCTGAACCTGCCTTTCCTGCCTACCGTTGGCAGACCTGACAGAGATAACACCATTGACGTTTATATCTCTGACGATTATGAGGACGTTCTGGCTGAAGGCACATGGCAGAAATTCTTCTCTGAAAAACCCGAACCTCTTACAAAAGAAGAAAAGAGAGCATATCTGGATTCCATCAAAGGTGTGGCTCTGGGCAGTGACGCGTTCTTCCCCTTCGGTGACAATATCGAACGTGCGGCGAAGAGCGGCGTAACTTATATTGCGGAACCCGGCGGTTCCATCCGTGACGACAATGTCATCGAAACCTGCAACAAATTCGGCATGGTTATGGCATTTACCGGCATGAGACTGTTCCATCACTAAGAGAGAAAACGGGAGGAATCAATCTATGAAAGTTATGGTTGTAGGCGGCGGTGGCAGAGAACACACCATCGTGAAAAAGATCAAGGAAAACAAAGATGTGACAGAACTGTACGCACTGCCCGGCAACGGCGGTATCGCACAGGATGCAGTCTGTGTGGATATCGGTGCAAAGGACATTGACGGCATTGTGGCATTCGCAAAGGAAAAAGCCATTGATTTCGCAGTGGTAGCTCCTGATGATCCTCTGGTACTGGGCGCAGTTGATGCACTGGAAGCCATCGGCGTACCTTGCTTCGGCCCCAACAAAAACGCGGCGATTTTGGAAGGCAGCAAGGTGTTTTCCAAAAATCTTATGAAGAAATACAACATCCCCACAGCGGCTTACGAAGTGTTTGACAACGCCGAAGACGCTCTGGCTTATCTGGAAACAGCACCCATTCCCACTGTTATCAAAGCAGACGGTCTGGCACTGGGCAAAGGCGTTATCATCGCTGAAACAAGAGAACAGGCAAAAGCCGGTGTAAAAACCATCATGGAAGATAAAGTATTCGGCGCCAGCGGTGACCACATCGTTGTGGAAGAATTCCTGACAGGTCCCGAAGTTTCCGTTCTGGCATTCACAGACGGCAAAACCATGATTCCCATGGTTTCTTCTATGGACCACAAACGTGCGCTGGATGGTGATAAAGGTCTGAACACAGGCGGTATGGGTACTGTAGCGCCCAACCCTTACTATACAGAAGCTGTTGCGGAAGAATGTATGAAAACCATCTTCCTGCCTACCATGGAAGCTATGAACAAAGAAGGCAGAACATTCAAAGGCTGTCTGTACTTTGGTCTGATGCTGACACCCAACGGTCCCAAAGTTATCGAATACAACTGCCGTTTTGGTGACCCCGAAACACAGGTAGTTCTGCCTTTGCTGGAAAGCGACCTGCTGAGCATCATGCAGCATATCGCTAACGGCACACTGGCAGACGCTGAAGTAAAATTCAGCAATAAAGCGGCTTGCTGTGTTATCATGGCATCCGAAGGCTATCCCGGCAAATACGAAACAGGCTACGAAATCACACTGCCTGCGGATTCCAGCAGAATCTTCGTGGCTGGTGCGAAAATCAAAGACGGTAAACTGGTGACCGGCGGTGGCCGTGTGCTGGGTGTGACAGAAGTGGCTGACACACTGGCAGAAGCTGTGGATAAAGCTTATGAAACGGTAAAAACCGTAAGTTTTGCAAACGCATATTATCGGAAAGATATTGGTAAAAAAGCCCTTGCGGCGGAGGTGTAACATCTATGGTTTATAGAATTTATGTGGAGAAAAAACAGGGTTTGCAGACAGAAGCAGACGGCTTGAGAGCCGATCTGGTGAACCTGCTGGGCATCAAAGGTCTGACAGGTCTGCGCCTTTTGAATCGTTACGACGTAGAACACATTGACAAAGAATTGTTTGAAAACTGCAAAACAACGGTATTTTCCGAACCTCAGCTGGATGACCTGCTGACAGAAATCCCTCAGGACGGCGCGAAAGTATTCGCAGTGGAATTTTTGCCCGGTCAGTTCGACCAGAGAGCAAACTCCGCAGCAGAATGTATCCAGATCATTTCCAAACAGGACAGACCTCTGGTAAAGAGCGCGAAAGTTTACCTGCTGTACGGTGATCTGAGCGACGCTGATGTGGAAGCTATCAAGAAATATGTCATCAACCCTGTGGAATCCAGAGAAGCTGCTCTGGCAGAAGCAGTTACACTGGAAATGGTATACGAAATCCCCACTTCCGTGGCAACACTGGACGGTTTCTGCGAAATGGACGAAGCTGCACTGGCACAGTTTGTAGCGGATCAGGGTCTGGCAATGGATCTGGACGACATCAAAGTATGTCAGGCTTATTTCCAGAGCGAACACAGAGATCCTACCATTACAGAAATCAAAATGATTGATACATACTGGTCCGATCACTGCCGTCATACTACATTCCTGACAACCATCGACAGCGTGAAATTCGAAGACGCACTGCTGCAGAGCGCTTATGACGAATATCTGAAAACAAGAGAAGCCATCGGCAGAACAAAACCCATCAACCTGATGGATATGGGTACCATCGTGGCAAAATTCCTGAAACAGCAGGGTAAACTGGATAAACTGGATGAATCCGAAGAAATCAACGCTTGCACAGTCAAAATCGACGTGGAAGTGGAAGACAGAGTGGAAAAATGGCTGCTGCTGTTCAAAAACGAAACACACAACCATCCCACAGAAATCGAACCTTTCGGCGGCGCTGCAACCTGCGTAGGCGGTGCTATCCGTGACCCTCTGAGCGGTCGTTCCTATGTATACGCTGCGATGCGTGTAACAGGTGCAGGCAACCCTCTGACACCTGTTTCTGAAACACTCCAGGGCAAACTGCCTCAGAGAAAAATCGTTACTACAGCTGCTGCTGGCTACAGCTCTTACGGCAACCAGATTGGTCTGGCAACAGGTCAGGTAGACGAAATCTACCACGACGGCTATGTGGCTAAGAGAATGGAAATCGGTGCGGTTATCGGTGCGGCTCCTGCGGAAAATGTACGCAGAGAACGTCCTGAAGACGGCGATATCGTTATTCTGCTGGGCGGCAGAACCGGTCGTGACGGCTGCGGCGGTGCAACAGGCTCCTCCAAATCCCATACACTGGAATCTCTGGAAAACTGCGGCGCAGAAGTACAGAAGGGTAACGCTCCCGAAGAAAGAAAACTCCAGAGATTGTTCCGTAACGCGGAAGCATCTCGCCTGATCAAACGCTGCAATGACTTCGGTGCCGGCGGTGTATCCGTTGCTATCGGGGAACTGGCAGATGGTCTGGAAATTAACCTGAACGCTGTTCCTAAGAAATATGAAGGCCTGGACGGCACAGAACTGGCTATCAGTGAATCTCAGGAACGTATGGCAGTTGTTGTTGCGGCAGAAGATGTGGAACGCTTCAAAGAACTGGCTTACGCAGAAAACCTGGAAGCTACCGTTGTGGCGGAAGTAAAGGCAAATCCTTATCTGGTAATGTACTGGAACGATAAGAAGATCGTTAACATTTCCCGTGAATTCCTGAACTCCAACGGTGCGGAAAAACATATCGATATCACACCTGCTGCTCCCGAAAACTATGACAAAGAAATCAAAGACGATTTCAAAGAAGCTTACATGGATTTGGCTGGTGACCTGAACGTTTGCTCCAAACGTGGTCTGTCTGAACGCTTCGACTCCACCATCGGTGCAGGCACAGTTCTGATGCCTTTCGGCGGCAAGAACCAGAGAACACCTATTCAGGCTATGGTAAACAAAGTTTCCATGGAAAAAGCTGACGCAAAAACATGCTCTTTGATGGCTTGGGGCTACAATCCTTTCATTGCGGAAAAGAGCCCTTACCACAGCGCTTATCTGGCAGTTGTGGAATCCGTTGCGAAACTGATTGCAACAGGCGCGAAATTTGAAGATGTATACCTGTCCTTCCAGGAATACTTTGAAAAACCTATGAAAGACCCCAAACGCTGGGGCAAACCTATGGCAGCCCTGCTGGGTGCGTTTATGGCACAGAAAGGTCTGGAAATCGCTGCCATCGGCGGTAAAGACTCCATGAGCGGTACTTTTGAACATATCGACGTACCTCCTACACTGGTTTCTTTCGCTGTAACAACAGAAAATGTAGCAAATATCATCTCTCCCGAATTCAAAGGAGAAAATCATAAAGTAGTACTGCTGAAACCCGTTTACGATGAAAACGGTCTGCCTACTGCTGACAGCCTGAAAGCACTGTTCGCACAGGTGAACGACTTGATGCGTGCCGGCAAGGTTTGCGCAGCTTACACACCTACTTATGGCGGCGTAGCAGAAGCAGTGCTGAAAATGGCAATGGGTAATGACATCGGCTTCACATACGCAGATGGCCTGACCAAAGAAGACATCTTCGGTTATGCTTACGGCGCATTTGTGCTGGAACTGAGCGGCGAAGACGAAGTTGGCACACTGCTGGGCAGAACCGGCGGCAATGCCATCGCAAAAGACGGCGTTTCCATCGCACTGGCTGACCTGTACGATGTTTACGAAGGCAAGCTGGAACCCATTTACTCCTGCAACATCGAAACAGAAGCAAAAGAACTGCCTACATTTACATATCGTGCAGAAAGCTTCGCAAAACCTCGTTTGCAGTTCGCAAAACCTAAGGTTCTGATTCCTGTATTCCCCGGCACAAACTGCGAATACGATTCCGCAAAGGCTATGGAACGTGCAGGGGCAGAAGCGGAAATCTTTGTCATCAACAACCTTTCCGCAGCTGGTATCGCAAACTCCGTAGAAACATTTGCGAAGAAACTGAACGACAGCCAGATGATCTTCATCCCCGGTGGTTTCTCCGGCGGTGACGAACCTGACGGCTCCGGTAAATTCATCACAGCATTCTTCAGAAACCCTGAGGTCAAAGAAGCTGTGACAAAACTGCTGGAAGACAGAGATGGTCTGATTTGCGGTATCTGTAACGGTTTCCAGGCGCTGATCAAACTGGGGCTGGTACCATACGGCAAGATCATCGACACCGATGAAAACTGCCCGACACTGACATATAACACCATCCACAGACACCAGTCCAAACTGGTTCGCACTCGTGTGGCTTCCAACAAATCTCCTTGGCTGTCCAATGTACAGCCCGGCGATATCTTCACCGTGCCTATTTCTCACGGCGAAGGTCGTCTGCTGGCAGATGAAGCACTGCTGCGTCAGCTGGCAGAAAACGGTCAGATTCTCACACAGTATGTAGATCAGAACGGCAACCCTACAAACGATATTCAGTACAACCCCAACGGCTCTGCCTTCGCCATCGAAGGTCTGCTTTCTCCCGATGGTCGTGTACTGGGTAAGATGGGTCACTCCGAACGTATTGCTGACCGTCTGTACCAGAACGTACCCGGCGAATTTGATATGAAACTGTTCAAATCCGCAGTGGAATATTGGAAATAAAAAATACTTTGCTCCCGTGTCATTTTGGCACGGGAGTTTTTTTGACAACAAAAATAAACCATGGTATGATGCAAACAGGAGATGAATGTCTATGAAACTAGATAAAGTTTGTATTTTCACAAGGAAAATCAGCTCTGTACAATAAGACCGATCGAGATTGTATGGGGCGGAGATTCTTTTACATAAGATCGGCATGAAAACATAGGAAACTATGTTTTGTTTGCGTGCCGAAAAGAAAGAATATCCGCGGAATGCCGTTTTGCAGATGGCAGAAGGGTAGCCGTGGATTTTTTGCGCCCTTTTTTAGAAAGAAAGGACGATTTGATATGTATGAAAACTGGAAAATACAAACAGGTAAGTTCTTGACTGCACAGACCATTTCTCTTTTTGGCTCGGCATTGGTGCAATATGCTATGGTCTGGTATTTGACACTCTATACTGGGTCTGGAAAGGTATTGACCCTTTCTACGATCTGTCGCTTTTTGCCCCAGGTTTTGATTTCTCTTTTTGCAGGCACATGGTTGGATCGATATGACAGAAAAAAACTGATGATGCTTTCTGATGGCGTGATTGCTTTTGTAACTGGAATTTTGGGAATCAGTTTTTCGATGGGAAAAGCCACAACGGCAGGCGTTATCGTGGTGCTTGCAATACGTTCCGTTGGTTCCGGCATACAGACCCCGGCAGCCCAGGCAGTCATTCCCCAACTGGTACCAAAAGAAGCATTGGTGCAGGTCAATGGTATACAAAGCACCAGTTCTGCCATTACCAATTTTTTGGCACCGGCAGCCAGCGGGGCTGTTTTGGGCATCCTTGGTATAGAAGCAACATTGTTTTTGGACGTCATCACAGCGGTGATTGGTATTTCCATTACGTCAACGATTATGATTCCTGAGCTGAAGGCAAAAACAGAGGCTTCTTCATGGATACAGATAGCAGAAGGGGTTGGTTTTATCCGAAAAAATCAGGATGTATGTTATTTACTGCTCTTTGAATTCGTGACAATGTTTTTTGTAACACCTTCAGCCTTCTTGACGCCTCTTTTGGTGTCCCGCTCTTTTGGAGAGGAAGTTTGGCGGCTGACATGCAGTGAGATGACTTACAGCTTGGGCATGATTCTAGGGGGATTGCTGTTGGCTGTATGGAAAGGGTATCCACGGCGTGCCAAAGCAACGGTTTTGACAGGTACATGGTATGGAATGCTTATGTTTGGACTTGGTCTTGCTCCGACATTTGGGGTTTATTTGCTCTGCAATACCCTCATTGGCATTGCGTCACCTTGTTATAATGCGCCTATGACTGCTTTTTTGCAGGATAGAGTACCGCAGAAATATCATGGCAGAGTATTCGGCTTTTTACAGATTGCCATGTCCATGGCTTTTCCGCTGGGGATGCTTATATTTGGACCTTTGGCAGATGTGATGGAGATCAGGCTGTTGCTATTTATTGGCGGAAGCGGTGTGTTAGGAGTGATGGCATACAGCTTTTTCCGAAAAAAACTGAATTTCTAATTTTTTTTATAAAAACAGCAAACCTTTCTCTCACCAATTCGCTCTATATAGTAGACGCGTCAAACGAAAGAAAAAAGGAGGCTTTGGCTTTGACCATAGAAGAAACGGCAGCACTGGTTCGTCAGATGCAGGCGGGAAACACAGACGCCTTTGACGAAATCTTCGCTGCTTATGAGCAAAAAGCGGTGCGCACTGCTGCCCTGATATGTGGGGAGGTTCCTCTGGCAGAGGATATTGCCCAAGAGGCTTTTGTGACTTGTCTGATGCAAATCGAAAAGCTGCAAAATCCATATTGTTTTTCATCTTGGTTTTTTAAGATACTGATCAGATGTGCATGGAAACAGACAAAGAAGAAACAAAAGCTGATGCCTGCGGAAGAAATACTGGCGGAAGGGGCACAAGGCCTGCCGCCGGTATTTGACAGTTATCCCAGTGAACAGCGGGCAATGTACGAAAAGCTGTATGCCGCCATTGACAGTCTGGGGCAGAAGCAGCGAACCACATTGATTCTATATTATTTCAATGATTTTTCCATCAAGGAGATTGCACAGATCACATCTTCTTTGGAAGCAACGGTAAAATCCAGATTGTTTGCGGCAAAAAGCCGATTGCGGAAGGCTTTGGCAGAGGAACACACACTGCGGAAGGGGGAACTGGTTTATGAAAAGAGATGAATTGGACGCAATGATTCAGCATGCTATGGAAAAGCAGACAGAGCATTTGCATGCAAATCCCATGATGCTGGAACACATCAAGAGAGAAGCGGCGTCAAGAGAGCGGAAGGAGAGAATTTCCATGAAATTATTTACAGCAAAAAGAATTGCAGCTGTTGCAGTGGTATGTTTTGCATCTGTTACCTGTTATGCGGCAGTGCATTTCAGCGGCGTAGAGGCACAGACTACTGTTGATATCACAAGCTATGCGCAGCTTGAAAAGGCGGAAGAAAAAGTGGGATTTGATATGAAAACCGTAGAATCCTTCTCCAATGGCTTTACATTTGTCAATGGCGGCACTGGTGAAATATACGGGCAGGATGAAAACGGCAATAACATAGGTGACCCTTATGCGCTGATGACACTGTCTTACGAAAAAGAAGGTAAAACGTTGGTAGTCACTGCGCAAGACGGCGATCCTTATGCGGATGCAGGGCAAGAAGTACGGGAAGGCTACAGCAGTCATCTGTACAAATTTGTGCCGGAAGGCTATGAGTTGACAGCAGAGGACAAAGAAAAAGAAGCTAGCGGTGAACTGATCATTTCTTATGGCACAGACGAAGTCATGGAAAGTGTGATGGAAGTCTATTCCTGGAAAGACGGCGATCTGTTTTACAGTATGACAGCTGATAACTGTGATCTGGGAGAAGAAGCTATGGCGCAGATGGCACAAGAAATGCAGAATGCCTGAGAATATGGCAAGAGAGCGTAGCATATAAGTAGTAAAGATAGAAAAAGTGAAGGAACATCTTTTTGTAGAGGTGTTTTCTTCACTTTTTTTATGAAGTGACAGAAGAAAATTGGAGATGTGTTTTTATTCATAAATTTACACTTATATGCAAAAGTATTGAGAAATTTGGAAAAACGATGTGGATTCATAAATTTTTTGCATCAACAAAACTTTAAAATTTTCAAAGTACCGACATTTGTGCATTTGCAAAAAGGATGAAATTTTCGGTCAAAATCGAAGGTGATTTAAAAATATGTGAAATTTTAATAATAATCGCGAATCTATAGAAAAAAGTTTTGGAAATTGATAAATTTTTCTGTATTGTTGTGTGTTTCATTTTGTGTTATAATGGCTAAGTATGTATAACAGATGAAAAGAGGATGTGTATATGCAAAAGGATTTCATTCTTTCACATGTAGACCATACCATGCTGAAACAAGGTGCCACATGGGCAGATATCCAGCGAATCTGTGATGAGGGTTTATCTCATAAAACAGCTTCTGTTTGTATCCCACCTTCTTATGTTGCGGATGCAGCGGCATATCTGAAAGGACAGTTGGCAGTGTGTACGGTCATCGGCTTTCCCAATGGATATCAGACCACAGCGGTGAAAGTGGCAGAAACAAAAGATGCCATCGCTCATGGCGCAGATGAGATTGATATGGTCATCAATATCGGCTGGGTCAAAGACGGAAAAGATCAGAAGGTTTTGGAAGAGATCAATGCCGTGAAAGAAGCCTGTCAGGGCAGAATATTGAAAGTCATTGCAGAAACCTGTCTGCTGACAGAAGAAGAAAAAATCCGTATGTGTGATGTGGTCAGCCGTTCTGAGGCAGAATACATCAAGACAAGCACAGGATTTGCTGGCGGCGGTGCTACATTTGCAGATGTGGAGCTGTTTGCGAAGCATGTACAGCCTGGTACCAAGATCAAAGCGGCAGGCGGCATCAAAAGTGTTGCAGACGCGGAAAAATTTCTGGAACTTGGCGCAGAGCGTCTAGGGACCAGTTCTCTGGTAGCCATGCTGGATCAAAAAGACTGATATGCGCCGGTACGCTTCTGGCGTGCGGCATACCATAAATATGTTTTTAAAAAGGTAAAAAAGGGAGGAATTACAATGAGTTTATTCAAGAAATTTGCAGCAACAACATTGGCACTGACAATGGTATTTAGCTTGGCAGCTTGCGGTGGCTCCAGCGATACTGCAACAACAGAAGAAGGCGGCGACGCAGCTACAACTGGCAAAGTTTACAAAATCGGTACAGATACAACATTTGCACCTTTTGAATTCCAGAACGACGCTGGTGAATTCGTAGGTATCGATATCGACCTGCTGAATGCAATCGCAGAAGATCAGGGATTTGAAGTAGAACTGCAGTCTCTGGGCTTCAATGCAGCTGTTCAGGCTCTGGAAGCTGGTCAGGTTGACGGCGTTATCGCTGGTATGAGCATCACACCTGAAAGACAGGAAAAATTTGACTTCTCCGATCCTTACTTCGACAGCGGTGTTGTTATGGGCGTAAAAGAAGACAACGAAGACATCAAGAGCTATGAAGATCTGGCAGGCAAAAAAGTAGCTGTTAAGATCGGTACAGAAGGTCAGACATTTGCTGAATCCATCAAAGATGAATATGGTTTCACAACAGTTGTATTTGACGATTCCAACTCCATGTATCTGGATGTTAAATCCGGCAACTCCGTTGCTTGCTTCGAAGACTACCCTGTAATGGGCTATGCAATCTCTCAGGGTTCCGGTCTGAAAATGGTAACAGAAAAAGAACAGGGCAGCTCCTATGGTTTTGCTGTAAACAAAGGTGAAAACGCAGAACTGCTGGAAATGTTCAATGCTGGTCTTGCAAACCTGAAAGAAAGCGGTAAATATGACGAAATCCTGAACACATACATTCAGGAATAATCCTTTGCCGAAGGATTTTTGATCCGAAAGGAAATTTTTTGTATTTTAGTTGGGAGTAGTGCCTTATGGGTGAGATTTTTGTAACAGCAATGACGAACATGTTCCCACAGACAGGTCATTTTGCACTGGCTGTGGGCGGTTCTTCAAACTTTTTTGAATATGCAGTGAGCATTTCCCCTCGTCTGTTCGAAGGGCTGAAAATGACCATTGCTATGACAGTTTGTTCTTTGATTCTGGGGATTTTGGTAGGTTTGCTGTCCTGCTTCTGTTCCATCTCCAAATCTTTCATTTTGAATAAGCTCTCTGGAGCTTACCTGAGCATCATTCGTGGTACACCACTGATGGTACAGGCGACATTCATTTACTTCGGTTTGAGTGCGGCGCTGAATATGCCAATCACTTCATTTACAGCGTCCATCATCGTACTGATGCTGAACTCCGGTGCATACCTGTCTGAAATCTTCAGAAGCGGTATCAGCGCCATCAATAAAGGTCAGATGGAAGCGGCACGCAGCTTGGGTCTGCCCCATGGCGTAGCAATGCGGAAGATCATTCTGCCTCAGGCATTCCGTATCGTTATCCCTTCCGTAACCAACCAGTTCATCATCACACTGAAAGATACGTCTATCCTGTCTGTTATCGGTGTGGCGGAAATGATGCGTCAGAGCCAGCAGCTCATCGCAAACAACTTCCGTGCATTTGAAACATACGCAATCGTTGCAGTATGGTACTATGTACTGGTTATCATTTTGACAAAACTGTTCAAACTGCTTGAGAGGAGGCTGGCAAATTGATTAAGGTAAAAGTTGAAAACCTGAAGAAAAACTTTGGCAGTCTGGAGGTTCTCAAGGACATTAACATGGAAGTCAAAGAAGGCGAAGTAGTTTGCCTGATTGGACCTTCCGGCTCCGGGAAAAGTACATTCCTGCGCTGTCTGAATAAACTGGAAGAACCCACCGCTGGTGTGATTATCGTAGACGATTATGATCTGATGGCAAAAACATCTGATATCAATAAGATTCGTGAAAACATCGGTATGGTGTTCCAGCAGTTCAATCTGTTCCCCCATCTGTCTGTGCTGCAGAATATCATGCTGGCACCTGTAGACAGAAAACGCATGACAAAGGAACAGGCTGAAGAAAAAGCCAAAAAATTGCTGGATCGGGTAGGTCTGCTGGAAAAAGCAGATGTATATCCCGCAAGCCTTTCCGGTGGTCAGCAGCAGCGTGTAGCCATTGCCCGTGCATTGGCAATGGAACCGGACATCATGCTTTTTGACGAACCCACTTCCGCTCTGGACCCTGAAATGGTAGGGGAAGTATTGGAAGTTATGAAACAACTGGCTGCAGAAGGTATGACCATGGTGGTCGTAACCCATGAAATGGGCTTTGCTCGTGAAGTGGCAGACCGTGTGGTATTTATGGACGGCGGTTACATCGTAGAAGAAGGAACACCGGAAGAAGTTTTCGGCAATCCACAAAACAAGAGAACACAGGATTTCTTGAACAAGGTACTGTAAGAGCGATTCGTAAGGCTAACCACATAAATACAAAAAAAGCAGTATAAAGCAATTATGCAGAGAGGATTTTATTGGATTCTCTCTGCTTTTTGTTTTTTTATGAAATAGTCTTTAACGATACTGCCGCTTAAGAAAAATTAATATAGCCGACATCCTTTTCATTTCAAGGATGTCGGCTATATGAGAATGGTCAGATTTGTTTTTATCTGGAGAGCCTTTTACTGTAATTAGATGTCTATTTCGTGTTCCAGCCAAAGCTGATCCGGCGGGGTTTGAGAGCCAAAGAGCAAAGGGGAAAGGGTATAACCGTAACTGCCGGCGTTTGTAAACAGCAGGCGGTCGCCTACCTCTGCTCGAGGAAGTGTCACATTAGATGCCAGCAGGTCATAACGGCTGCACAGACCACCTACAATGTCTACGGTTTCTGTACCTTCCCGGTCAGCCAGCAGTGTCACCTGAGAGATATTCGGACAGGTGTAGAAAGGCTCTGCCGGTGCTGGTGTATGCTGGTCTTTTGTCATTAATTCCTTCATGACTGGACGGAAAAAGCCGTTGGTACCATTTTTTACAATATAATATGTTTTGCCACGGGAGATTTTGATGTCCATGATTTCTGTTACATAGACGCCGCTTTCGCCCACCAGAAAACGTCCGCTTTCCAGCAGGAATTTTGCCTGCAAACGAGGACGGAATGCATCAAAGACGGTGGATACCTTTTTTTGCAGGACATCTAAATCCAGCGGTTTTTGAGTATCTGGATCGTAAACAATGCCTAAGCCACTGCCGAAATTGATGTAAGAAAATTTGGTGTCCCAAAGGTGTTCCAGCCGCAAAGCCAATGTCAGTACATGAGCATAGTAGGCTGTCAGCTGGTCTGCATCCAGAATCTGTGACTGGATATGTACGTGAATGCCTGTAGGACGCAGGGCAGGAAAATCGTCAAAAGCGTGGGAAGAAAGAAGCTGTTCCTCATCAATGCCAAACTGGGAAGGTCCCCCCTCAGTTCCTTCCATAGAAAATGCTGGATTGATGCGGATACCGATAGGCAGAACAGCGTGTTTTTCCTGTGCCAGACGATTGCATAAATCAAGTTCGTGGAAGCTGTCCGCAATGATATGGCAGCGTCCAATAACATCTTCCAATTCATCCCGTGTTTTGCCGGGAGCGGAAAAATAAATCCGCTCAGAAGGAATCCCTGCCCGGCGGCTTTCGGATACCTCTTTGGCAGAAGCGGCATCAGCCCCCAGACCGAATTCGGAAATGGTCTGCAAAATGGGGAAGAATGGATTGGTTTTGATGGAATATAATATTTCAAAATCAGGAAAAACCTGTTTCAGTTTTTGTGCCTGACGCAGAATCACCTGTTTGCGATAAGCGTAAAAAGGTGCTGCGTGTATGGTGAAAATATCATGTCTCTTCAAGAATGAACCCTCCTTTTTGCCCTTCTATCATATCACAGGGAGTAGTCCAGAAACAATAGAGAATGTTTTTTTCTGCCATAGCCAAATTCCTTGATTTTTCGGGAAATAAAGGAAAAATGCTTGCATAAGGTATGAAAAAATGGTATACTAACAACAGTAACAAGCGGAAATGGCAGAGAAAAGAGTGGGTGAAAGCCCACTCTTTGTTGTTGCTTAGGCAAAAATATATACGAGGTGAAAAAATGGCAAAGAGCAATACAGAAAAGAAAGTACTGCCTCTTCTGGAACCCATTGTGGCAGAAAGAGGTCTGGAACTGGTGGATTTGGAATTTGTAAAGGAAGGCGCGAACTGGTATCTGCGTGTGTATATCGACAAAGAAGGCGGCGTTTCCATTGACGACTGCGAAGCTGTCAGCCGTGCGCTGGAAGCAAAGCTGGATGAAAAAGACCCCATCGAACAGGCTTATGTGCTGGAAGTAAGCTCTCCCGGTATCGACCGTCCCCTGAAGAAGGATGCGGATTTCATCAGATTCCAGGGAGAAATCATTGATGTAAAGCTCTATAAGGCTGTAGACGGACAGAAACAGTTCCAGGGCAAACTGCTGGGACTGAACGACGGCGTGATTTCTTTGGAAGAAGAAGATGGTACTGTTCGCGAATTTGTACAAAAAGATACCGCTGATGTGCGGTTGGCTGTTATTTTCTGAGGATAAGGGAGGAATAGGAAAAATGGATAGAGCAGAATTTATCGAAGCACTGCATTTGATTGAAAAAGAAAAAGGTATCGACAAGGAGATCATTTTTGAAGCCATTGAAGCATCTCTGGTTTCCGCTTGCAAAAAGAACTTTGGTTCCAACCAGAACATCAAAGTTGTTATCGACAGAGAAACAGGTAACGTTGCCTGCTACGCACAGCGCGAAGTTGTGGAAGAAGTCATGGACGAACAGAACGAAATCGACCTGATGGCTGCAAGAATTCTGAACCCCAGCTATCAGATTGGCGATACTGTAGATCTGGAAGTAACACCCAGAGACTTCGGCCGTGTGGCTGCACAGACAGCAAAACAGGTAGTTGTGCAGAAATTCAGAGAAGCGGAAAGAGAAATCCTCTACAATCAGTACATCACAAAAGAACGTGAAGTAGTGACCGCTATCGTACAGAGAAAAGAAAGAAGAAACATCATCGTACAGATGGGCAAAATTGATGCGGTGCTGGCTGCCAACGAACAGATTCCCGGCGAACAGTATAATTTCATGGACCGCATCAAAGTATATGTGCTGGAAGTAAAACAGACACCAAAGGGCCCTCAGATTTATGTTTCCAGAACACATCCCGAACTGGTAAAACGTCTCTTTGAACAGGAAGTGCCTGAAGTACATGACGGTACTGTAGAAATCAAGAGTATTGCCAGAGAAGCAGGCAGCAGAACAAAAATCGCTGTTTACTCCAAAGACGAAAACGTGGACGCACTGGGCGCATGTGTTGGTCAGAATGGCTACCGCGTAAACGTCATCGTAAACGAACTGGGCGGCGAAAAGATTGACGTTATCAACTGGAGCGAAGATCCTAAGGAATTCATCGCTGCTGCTCTGAGCCCTTCCAAAGTTCTGGCAGTTGCCATCAATGAAGCAGAACAGAGTGCAAAAATTGTTGTGCCTGACCATCAGCTGTCTCTGGCCATCGGTAAAGAAGGTCAGAACGCAAGACTGTCTGCAAAACTGACAGGCTGGAGAATCGACATCAAGAGCGAAACACAGGCAAGAGAAACAAACTTCCTGGCTGAAGATCCTGTAGAAGAAACAGAAGATGCAGCAGAAGAAATGACAGAAATCATGGAAGAATCCGCAGAAGCTGTGGAAACAGCAGCAGAAGAAACTGCTGTAGAAGAAACACAGGAAGAAGCGTAAACATAGAGGAGGCGGCATCATGATGAAACAACGGAAAGTCCCCCTCAGAAAATGTACCGGCTGTCAGGAAATGAAGGACAAACGGGAATTGATCCGCATCGTGCGCAACGATGCAGGCGAATTTTCTCTGGACCGTACAGGCAAGAAACCGGGACGGGGCGCATATATTTGCCCCAATACGGAATGCCTGGCAAAGGCGCAGAAGTCCAAAGGTCTGGAACGCTCCTTCAAAGCACCTGTGCCCAAGGATGTATATGAAGCCCTGCTGGCACAGCTGGAAGGAGAAGAAAATCATGCGTAAGTTTTATTCCCTGCTGGGGCTTTGCAAGCGGGCCAATAAAGTGGCAGGCGGCGAAGTGGCAGCAGAGGAAGCCATACGCGGCAAAAAGGCATGTCTTGTCATTGTGGCAGGAGATGCGTCGGCAAATACAAAGAAAAAATTTCATAACTCTGCATCGTTTTATGAAGTTCCGATTTTGGAACTGGGAACAAAGGCAGATTTAGGCAGAGCTGTCGGCGAGGAGATCCGCGCGGTACTGGTTGTGACAGAAGCGGGATTTGCGGCAAAACTGCAGCAGCTTGCACAGACAGCAGAAAACGCAGAGTAAAGGATTTGGAATAGATGTAAGAGAAAGAAGAGGTGCGGCGAATGTCAAAAATGCGAATTTATGAACTGGCAAAGCAGTTGGGCGTAGCCAATAAAGAACTGATGGAAAAAATGAAGAGTGTAGGTATGGAAGCAAACAGCCATATGAGCATGATCGAGGAAAGCGACGCGGACAAGATCAGAAAGCTGTATCAGCCTGCACAGAAAGCGGAAGAGCCCAAAAAAGAAGCTCCCAAGCAGGAAGTGAAAGAGCAGCATAAGGGAAATCAGCAGAAAGATGCTCCCAAACAGGATAACAGAAACAAGGGCGAAAACAAAAAAGCGCAGGACGGCAAGAACCCGCAGAATAACAATCAGAACAAAAACAACAACCAGAATAAAAACCAGAACAACAACGCCCAGAACAACCAGAATCAGGGCAAAAAAGATAAAAAGGGCAAAGGCAAAAAAGACCAGAAACCCAGAGAAAATCCTCTGGAACGCAGAAGACGTGAAATGGAAGAAGAAGCGGCGCTCCTGGCAGAACTGGAAGCGCTGGAAGCAGCTGAAAAAGCAGCAGAACCTGTAATCAAATCCATTCCTGCTTCCATCAGCGTGAAAGAACTGGCAGAAGTGCTGGGCAAAAAAGGTTCCGATCTGGTAATGGCACTGATGAAAAAAGGTCAGATGCTGAACATCAACGCAACACTGGACTTTGATACAGCTGCTGCCATTGCGGAAGATTACAACGTCATTCTGGAACAGGAAGAAGAAAAAGACATTCTGGAAACCGTTTTCGCAGAGGAAGAAGACGACGAAAAAGATCTGAAAGAAAGACCTCCCGTTGTTGTTGTTATGGGTCACGTTGACCATGGTAAAACATCCCTGCTGGATGCCATTCGTCACAGCAACGTAACTAAAGGCGAAGCCGGCGGTATCACACAGCACATTGGTGCTTATACTGTACAGATTGACGGCAAACCCATTACATTCCTGGATACACCCGGTCACGAAGCTTTCACAGCAATGCGTATGCGTGGTGCACAGATCACAGATATTGCCATCCTGGTTGTAGCGGCTGACGACGGTGTTATGCCTCAGACAGTAGAAGCCATCAACCATGCCAAAGCAGCAGGCGTTGAAATTATCGTTGCCATTAACAAAATGGATAAACCCTCCGCAAACCCTGACCGTGTAAAACAGGAACTGGTAGAATATGGTTTGGTAGCGGAAGACTGGGGCGGTCAGACTATTTGTGTACCTGTTTCCGCAGTGACAAAAGAAGGTCTGGATTCTTTGCTGGAAATGATCATTCTGGTAGCAGAAATGAAAGAACTGAAAGCAAACCCCAACAAGCATGCAAGAGGTGCTATCGTAGAAGCACAGCTGGACAAAGGCAGAGGTCCTGTTGCGACTGTACTGGTACAGAACGGTACTTTGCAGGTAGGTGACCCCATCGTTGCAGGTGCGGCTTATGGTAAGATTCGTGCTATGACCGACGATAAGGGCAGACGTGTGAAAAAAGCAGGTCCTTCTACTCCTGTAGAAATCCTGGGTCTGTCTGAAGTACCTTCCGCTGGTGACAGCTTCTATGTAGCAGAAAATGATAAACAGGCAAGACAGGTTGCTGAAAGCATCATCGCGAAGAACAGAGAAAACATGATCAAAGAAACACCCCAGAAAGTATCTCTGGACGACCTGTTCTCTCAGATTCAGAGCGGTAATATGAAAGAACTGAACATCGTAGTCAAAGCAGACGTACAGGGCTCCGTAGAAGCCGTTCGTCAGAGCCTGGAAAGACTGTCTAACGAAGAAGTACGTGTACGTATCATCCATGGCGGTGTTGGTGCCATCACAGAAAGCGACGTTATGCTGGCTTCCGCATCCAACGCTATCATCATCGGCTTCAACGTACGTCCTGAACCCGCTGCAAAAGCATTTGCAGATGAAGAAAAAGTTGACGTTCGTCTGTACCGTGTCATCTACAACGCTATTGAAGACATCACAGCTGCTATGAAAGGTCTGCTGGACCCTGTATTCGAAGAACAGGTACTGGGTCATGCGGAAGTACGTCAGCTGTTCAAAGCTTCCGGTGTTGGTACCATCGCCGGCAGCTATGTAAAAGATGGTAAGTTCGTAAGAAACTGCCAGGTTCGTATCATCCGTGACGGCATCGTTGTTTACGAAGGTGATCTGGAAAGCTTGAAACGTTTCAAAGACGACGTAAAAGAAGTTGCTGCGGGCTATGAATGCGGTCTGGTATTCAAGAAGTTCAACGACGTGAAAGAAGGCGACTGGATCGAAGCCTATACCATGGTAGAAGTACCTAGATAAGCAGGTGAGAAATATATGAAGAATAATACAAGAATTTCCCGTATCAATGACGAAGTTTTCAAGGAAATCTCTCAGATTGTACGGGGAGAATTGAAAGACCCTCGCATCGGCGCTATGACCAGCGTGGTGCGTGTGGATACCACGCAGGATTTGAAATACTGCAAAGTATATGTATCTGTGCTGGGGGATGAAAACCAGAAAGCAAGCGTCATGAAAGGCTTGAAAAACGCTTCCGGTTTCATCCGCCATCTGGTGGCAGAACGTGTGAATCTGCGTCTGACACCGGAACTGATTTTCAAACTGGACGAATCTGCGGAATATGCCGTTCGTATGGAACAGCTTATGGCGCAGATTGCCAAAGACCGTGAGGAAAGAGAAGTGCAGAAGGATGCAGAATAATACAAAACAGGAAATTCTGGAAAAAATTGCACAGGCAAAGACCATTCAGATTGCAGGGCATACCAATCCCGACGGCGACGCCATCGGGGCTTGCCTTGCTTTCGGGCTGGCACTGGAAAAAGCCGGTAAAGATGTGACCGTACTGCTGGAGCATTATGCGCCCAAGTATGATGTGATTCCCGGCAAGCATCTGGTGAAAGAAGCGGCAGCGAAAGCGGACCTGTTTCTGGCGCTGGACTGCGGCGACGAAGGTCGTCTGGGGGCTGCGGCAGATTGGTTCCATCAGGCAGATGTGACCATCAACATTGACCATCACAGCAGTAACACTTATTACGGTCAGTACAATTATGTGGAAGGTGCATCTTCTTCCACATCTGAAATCGTATACGGTTTTCTGGAAGGAAATTACCCTGTAGATCAAGACATGGCGGCAGGGCTTTATGCTGGTCTTATTTATGATACTGGTGGCTTCCGTCATTCTTCCACATCTCCCAATACCATGCGTGTGGCAGGGGCTTTGATGGAAACAGGGATTCCTTTTACAGATATTTACAACCGCTTTTTCGACAGCCGCAGTTTTTCCGAAATGAAAATTATGGGACAGGCTCTGGAAAACGCAAAACTGTATTTTGACGGCAAAGTGGTATGTGCTACCATCACTTCTGCGGAAATTGCTGCCTGCAACGGCACCAATAAGGAACTGGACGCCATCATCAATTATCTCAAAGGCGTGCAGGGGGCAGAAGTGGCATGTTTCCTTTACGAAAAGACAGAAACAGAAGTCAAAGCAAGCTTCCGTGGCGCTGATGGCAGAGATGTCTGCGCATTGGCACAGAAATTCGGCGGCGGCGGTCATGTGAAGGCGGCAGGCTGTACCATTGCGGCACCCATTGACAAAGCCAAAGAAATGGTGCTGGCGGAAATCGAAAAAATGCTGTAAGGAGGGAATCGCTTGGACGGTATTTTGAATATCCGAAAGGAAAAGGGATTTACCTCCCATGACGTAGTGGCTGTGGTGCGCCGTATTCTCCATACAAAGAAAGTGGGGCATACAGGTACTTTAGACCCGGACGCAGAAGGCGTACTGCCTGTTTGCGTAGGCAAAGCCACAAAACTGGCAGACATCATCATGGACGGGAAAAAACGTTACCGTGCCATGGTTCGGCTGGGCATCACCACCACGACGGAAGACGCGGCTGGTGAAGTGCTGGAAGAAAAGCCCGTGGATTTTGACGAGGAAAAAATCAGACAGGCAGTCGCCGGATTTGTGGGGGAACAGAAACAGATTCCGCCCATGTATTCCGCTATCAAGGTCAACGGCAAGAAATTGTATGAGTTGGCGCGGGGAGGCAAGGAAATTGAGCGTAAGGCAAGAACCATTACCATTTTTGCTATCAATATTGTCCGTTTTCTGCCTCCTGACCGCTTTGAAATAGATGTGGACTGCTCCAAAGGGACCTATATCCGTACCCTTTGCAGTGACATTGGCAAGGCTCTGGGCTGTGGCGCCCATATGGCAGAACTGACCCGTACCCGTACCGGCAGTTTTGCATTGGAAGATGCCATCACACTGGGAGAATTGAAGACAATGGCAGATGAAGGACGACAGGAAGAAGCTTTCCTGTCCATGGAAGCGGCACTGTCCGATTTCCCGAAAATCATCGTTTCTCCGAAGTCCACAAAGATGCTGTATAACGGCGGCAGAGTTTACGCCAAGTTTTATGAGGCGGAAAAAGAACTGACAGCAGGTGATATCGCCGCTGTCTTTGACAGTGAACACCATCTGGTGGGACTGTATGAAGTACGGGACGAAGAAGGCTTTTATATCAAACCATTTAAGATGTTGATTTAAAGGAGTATCGAAATGGAACATATTACAGACGGGCAGGTAGACCGCAGCAGACCCACAGCCATTACTTTGGGGAACTTTGACGGGCTGCATCTGGGTCACCGTGCCCTGATTCAATTGACAAAAGAATTTGCGGCAGAGGAAAATCTGGAAAGTGTTGTATTTTCCTTTTCTCCTCATCCCATGCTGGTATTCAAGAAAAAAGAGGATTTTGCTCTGATTATGGCACCCTCTGAAAAGCTGTTTACCATGGAAAAGATGGGCGTGGATACGTATATCGAATATCCTTTTGATGTGGAATTTGCTTCTATGTCTGCTTATGATTTTGCCGTAAAACTGCTTTTTGAACGCATGAAGTGCAAAGTGCTGGTGGTAGGAGAAAATTATCATTTCGGCAGCAATCGGGCAGGCAATTATGAAATGCTGCGCCGTTTGGGGGAAGAACACGGCGTGAAAGTCATTGCGGTGCCTTCTGTCCAGTATGAAGGCGAACGGGTCAGCAGCTCTCGTATCCGTCAGTGCCTCATTGACAAGGATCTGGAAAGCGCGAACACCATGCTGACTGTGCCTTATTTCATTCTGGGCACTGTCAAAGAAGGAAAAAAACTGGGCAGAACCATCGGTTTCCCTACGGTGAATATCGAAGCCCATCCTTTGAAGCTGTTCCCTCCCAATGGGGTATATGCCACAAAAACACTGTATGAAGGCAAGTATTACTACGGTGTGACCAATATCGGCAAAAATCCTACGGTAAACGGCACACAGAAGATTGTGGAAACCTATCTGTTTGACTTCAACAAAATGATTTATGGTGAAGAATTACAGATTTTCTTCTATAAATTCCTGCGCAGCGAAAAGAAATTTGAAAGCGTAGACGAATTACAGGCACAGATTGCTATCAATGCGGAACAGACCAGAGCATATTTCGCTTCTGCGGAATATGAACACTGGAAAGCGGAAGAAGAAAAATAATCACATACTGACAGATAAAATGATATGAGGTAACATCATGTTAGAGAATAAAAGAACACGGGCCCATCTGCTGCTGCTCTTGACAGCTATCATCTGGGGGAGCGCCTTCGTTTTTCAGAAATTTGCCACAGAGGAACTTTCCGGCTGGTTTATCACAGCGGCAAGATTTTCCATCGCGGCAGTGGTGCTTTGGGTCATTACCTACAAAAAATGGGGCAGACTGGATAAGGGGTATTTGCTTGGCGGTATCATCACAGGCTTGACCATGGGGACGGCCACAGCTGTGCAGACTGTTGCTCTTGCCATGGGTACCACACCGGGCAAAAGCGCCTTTTTGACGGCAGTTTATTGCGTGATTGTACCATTTTTCTATTGGTTTGTTTCAAAGGAACGTCCTCAGCGCAATCATGTCATTGCGGCAATCTTCTGCTTGGCAGGGATTGGGCTCATTTCCCTCAACGGGGATATGACTATGCTGCCGGGAGACGTAGTGACACTGGTCTGCGGCGTCATTTACGCCTGTGACCTGACAGCAGTGGCGTGGTTTTCCAAGGGCAGAGACCCCATTCTGCTGACCACCATGCAGATTACATTCTCTGCGGTCATTGGCTGGATTGGTACCCTTCTGACAGGCGGCATGCCGGAGACCGTTTCCATGGGTGCCATGGGAAATGTCATGTATCTGGCGCTGCTTTCCACAGCTCTTTGCCTGTTCCTGCAGGCATATGGTCTGAAGCATACAGACGCGGCAGTGGGAACCATCCTGCTGAGTCTGGAATCCGTTTTCGGGGTTATTTTCTCTGTACTGCTGTATCATGAAGAAGTAACACCCAGAATGGCAGTGGGCTTCGCGGTGGTATTTGTGGCAGTGCTCATGTCGCAGTTCCGTTATGAACCGAAGAAAAAGACGGAAAAATCAGCCCAAACCAGCTGAAAAAACGAAAAAATCGCAAGAAATCAAGCCTTTGCTCTTGCAAAGGGTCATATAGTATGATAAAATGAGAACGCTGTAAAACCAGGACTCAGTGACAGGACGCTCCGACCTTCACTTAGTTCTAGGGGTTGCAAGAATAAATATTTTTAAGGAGGCCAAAAATCATGGCAACAATCAACAAACAGGAAATTATCGCAAAATACGGCAGAACACCTAACGACACAGGTTCTCCCGAAGTTCAGATCGCTCTGCTGACAGCAAGAATCACTCTGCTGACAGACCACCTGAAAAGCCACAAGAAAGATCACCACTCCAGACGTGGTCTGCTGAAAATGGTTGGTCAGAGAAGAGGTCTGCTGAACTACCTGAAAGAACTGGATATCGAAAGATACCGTGCAATCATTGCAGAACTGGGTCTGAGAAAGTAAGACACAAACCAAAAGATTAGGAAAAGAGAGGACGTTTTTCCTCTCTTTTCTTCTATCAAACAAAAACAAAGAAGGTTGCACTATAGATTTCCAACTTTGCAAATATGGACGACCATGTTTTTGAAGTTGAAGATCTATGGTGCAGGAGAAAAACAGACAGAAAAGGAGAATGAACATGTTTAGAACCTATTCCATGGAACTGGCAGGCAGAACATTGACAGCTGAAATCGGCAGAGTAGCAGAACAGGCTAACGGCGCTGTATTGCTGCGTTACGGCGATACCACTGTACTGGTTACTGCAACTGCATCCGAAAAGCCCAGAGACGGCATTGACTTCTTCCCTCTGAGCATTGATTACGAAGAAAGACTGTATTCCGTAGGTAAAATCCCCGGCGGTTTCATCAAAAGAGAAGGCAGACCTTCCGAAAAAGCAATCCTGACAGCAAGATGTATCGACAGACCTCTGCGTCCTCTGTTCCCTAAGGATTACAGAAACGACGTAGCTATCGTTGCAACAGTAATGTCCGTAGACCAGGACTGCTCTCCTGAAGTAGTAGCCATGATCGGCGCATCTCTGGCGCTGAACATTTCCGATATTCCTTTCACAGATCCCGTTTCTTCCGTAAGCATCGGTTATGTGGATGGCGAACTGGTGGTTAACCCCACAGCAGAACAGAGAGAAAAAACAAGACTGACACTGACTGTATCTTCCAAAGAAGATAAAGTTATGATGATCGAAGCAGGCGCAGACGAAATCCCTGACGCACTGATGATGGAAGCCATCCATCTGGCATTCGACACCAACCTGGAAGTTGTCAAATTCATTCAGGAAATCACAGCAAAAGAAGGTAAAGAAAAAGCACCTTACACAGAACATGTGATTCCCGAAGACGCTTACAAAATGGTAACAGAATATATCACAGACGCAAGAATGGAAGAAGCTGTTTTTGCAGAACTGAAACAGGATCGTGACGCAAAGATCAAAGTCATCACAGAAGAAGTTCTGGAACAGCTGACAGAAGCTCTGACAGAAATTTCTGAAGAAGATACAGACATTGCGGCTCTGGTAGACGAAATCATCTACAAATTCGAAAAAATGACTGTTAGAAGAATGATTCTGAGAGAACACAAACGTCCCGACGGTCGTGGTATCGAAGAAATCAGACCTCTGAGCGCAGAAGTAGACGTACTGCCTCGCGTGCATGGTTCCGCTCTGTTCTCCAGAGGACAGACACAGGCTCTGACAGTAACCACACTGGGCGCCATCAGCGAAGGTCAGCGTCTGGATGGTCTGGATGCAAACGAAACAGGCAAACGCTATATCCACCACTATAACTTCCCCGGTTTCTCTGTAGGTGAAGCAAAAACTTCCAGAGGTCCCGGCAGACGTGAAATCGGTCACGGCGCACTGGGTGAAAGAGCACTGCTGCCCGTTATCCCCAGCGAAGAAGAATTCCCTTACGCAATCCGTCTGGTTTCCGATATCCTCAGCTCCAACGGTTCCACATCTCAGGCTTCCATCTGCGGTTCCACACTGTCCCTGATGGCAGCAGGCGTACCCATCAAACGCCCCGTTGCTGGTATCTCCGTTGGTCTGGTAACAGGTGACAGCGATGATGACTTCATCGAAATCACAGACATCCAGGGTGTAGAAGACTTCTTCGGCGATATGGACTTTAAAGTAGCTGGTACTTCCGAAGGTATCACAGCAATTCAGATGGATATGAAGATCAAAGGTCTGACATTCGAAATGATCGAACAGGCTTTTGCGCAGACAGGCAGAGCAAGAGAATATATCCTCAACGAAGTCATGCTGAAAGCGATTCCCGAACCCAGAAAAGAACTGTCCAAATATGCGCCTAAGATTGCAACTATGCAGATTGACGTGGATAAGATTGCGGAAGTGATCGGTACAAGAGGCAAAGTCATCAAAAAGATCATCGAAGAAACAAATTGTGAAATCGATACAGAAGATGATGGAAAGATCTTCATCAAAGGTACAGATCCCGCAGATATGCAGCGTGCAATGGATATGATCAATGCCATTGTCAGCGATCCCGAACCCGGTAAGGTTTACAAAGGCACCATCACAAGACTGATGACATTCGGTGCTTTCGTAGAAATCGCACCCGGCAAAGAAGGTCTGATTCATATCTCCAAAATGGCAAACAAGAGAGTTGCAAAAGTAGAAGACGTTGTAGCACCTGGCGATGAAGTTATGGTAAAACTGACAGAAATCGACAAACAGGGCAGACTGAACTTCTCCATGAAAGACGCTCTGGTGCAGGACGAAACACCTGATTCCGAAAAAAGCGTTCTGGAAAGATATTGATTTGCAATCAGATAAAATTAAATCTCAGTAAGAACAAAAAAGCTGAAATCCTCTGTATCATAAGGATTTCAGCTTTCTTTGTTGTTGATGAAGATGCCCCAAAAGCAGAGATTTTCTGTTTCATCCATTTTTCTGGTAAGATTAAAATTTTGCGGAATCAACTGAAGTCGGGAGCATCTGGGTGTTCTATCAGATAGATATCATGGAGATTGCCATTGAGCGCAGGTGAATCCGACATTTTTTCAAACAGATATGTTTCGCCAGAAATGGTCAGAGAAAATGTGCCGTTTTCTATGGTGATTTCCTGCTGCCCCAGTGTTTCGCTTTCCAGAAGATAATGCCCGTAGGTTTTCAGTGTACAGGTGCCGGATTCATATAATCCTTTGTTCATGTCGTATGAACCAGTATCGGCATCAAGGAACACAGATTCGTTTTGGTAAATGTAGAATATCCCTTTTTCCTCGCTTGCCGCAAAATAATACTCTTCTGTTTCCGTATGACAGGAATATGTGCCTGTGATCATAGGCTCAGATGTTGTGACCAGACGATAGACCCCGTAGAGCAGAAGCAGAGCAATGACTGCCACGATAATTTTTTTTGCCATCAAAATCCCCCCAATTTGTAAGATGTTCTATGCCGTTGTTGTATAGTTTCATGGTAGCAGATTTTGAATGGGACAACAATGTCCATCCTTACGAAAAAAGCAGATAGCTTATGGGAATAATAAACGAATTCGCAGAAAAAATCGACAAGAAGATTGCACAGGAAAGCCGATTTTGCTATGCTATAAAGATAGAAATATGTATGGTATTTTGAAAATGGAATACCCTAATGAGAAAAACAGGCAGGAGAAGAATGATGCTGACCATAGAAAAATTAGAAAACGGAATACAGGTGGTGCTGGAGGAAATTGGCTACGTTCGCAGCATTTCCTTTGGTATCTGGGTAAAAAACGGAACGAGAAATGAGCGCCCCGAGGAAAACGGCATTTCCCATTACATTGAACATATGATGTTCAAGGGAACAGAAAACCGTTCCGCAAGGCAGATTGCAGAGGAAATGGACGCTTTGGGCGGACAGATCAACGCCTATACCACAAAAGAATATACTTGTTATCATACCCGTGTGCTGGACAAGCATGTGAAACAAGCCATGGAAGTTATGAGTGATATGCTTCTGCATCCGGCTTTTTCGCAGGAAGAAGTGGATAAGGAACGGAACGTCATTACAGAAGAAATTTATATGTATGACGACGCGCCGGAAGAACTGGTTCATGACTGCTTGCAGGACAGCATTTGGCGGGAAAGCAGTTTGGGCATGCCCATTCTGGGAACAGAAGAAACCATTGGCAATCTGGATGCGGCAAAAATCCGCGCTTATTACGAAAAGAATTATCATACAGAAAATATGGTGCTTTCCGTGGCAGGAAACTTCAAACGGGAAGAAATGCTGGAACTTTTGAACCATTACTTTGGCAGATGGCAGGCAAAAGCACCTTATGCTCCTTTGGAAACAAAGGCTTCCTACCACCAGTCATGGATACAGAAGAAAAAAGATGTGGAACAGCTCCATACATGCATTGCTTTTGAAGGGCTGGAACGGGAACATCCCCTGAAATACGCCATGGCAATTTTCAATACGGTTTTTGGCGGCGGCATGAGCTCTCGTTTGTTCCAGAAAATCCGTGAGGAACAAGGATTGACCTATTCTATTTACAGCTACACCACCGCTTTTGCGGATACGGGACTTTTTTCCATTTATGCCAGCATGAACCCCTCTCAGGCAGAGGCAGTATATAAGGGCATTGCGGCGGAAATCGCGGCAGTACGGAAAGAAGGCATTTCCGAAAAGATATTGAATGTGACAAAAGAACAGATGATCAGCAATTTCATCATCGGTTCCGAAAGCACATTGAACCGTATGACAGCGGCAGGTTCCGCTATGCTCCTGCGGGGCAAAGTGCAGGAAATGGAAGAGGTCATTGAAAAAATAGAAGCGGTGACACAAAAAGACTTAGCAGAAGTGGCAGAGTTGATTTTTGCAACCCCCAAAATGAGCTATTCCGCTGTGGGAAATCTCAAAGGGGTAGATTTTGCCAACACAGTCGAAAAACTTTTTTCATAAAATTCAAAAGACAAGGGATACTATGGATACAGATATATCTGTTGATCATACCATTAGGAGGTCAAAAGCATGAAAACAGGGAATTATATTGCTTTGACACTTGTCATCATCGGTGCGCTGAACTGGGGTCTCATCGGATTTTTCGGATTCGATCTGGTAACAACCATTTTCGGCGGTTCCATGTTCTGGCTGGCTCGTGTGATCTTCGCGCTGGTAGGTCTGGCAGGGCTTTGGTCTCTGCGGCTGTACAGCGCAGTGGCACAGGAGCGGGAGATGGTACCGACGACTCACGGACAGCACTAAACACAGGCGGTATATTTTACCGCCCCTACATAGCAAGGAGGAAACAACATGCGTTTTACAAAAATGGAAGGCTGCGGCAACGATTATATTTATATCAATGGTTTTGAGGAAGAAGTGAAATACCCCGATATGCTGGCGGTTGCCATGAGTGAGCGTCATTTCGGCGTAGGCGCTGACGGGCTGGTATTGATTCTGCCTTCTGAAGTGGCAGACTTCCGTATGCGGATGTTCAATATGGACGGTTCCGAAGGAGAAATGTGCGGCAACGCGGTTCGCTGTATCGGCAAATATGTTTACGAGCGGGGCATGACCACAAAGAACGTCATTACATTGGAAACATTGGGCGGCATCAAAACTTTGCAGTTACATATTCAGAACGACATCGTCATTGCCGTCACAGCGGATATGGGAGAACCTATTCTGGAAGCGGCACAGATTCCTGTTATCAGTGACAAAATGCCTGTTATCGGAGAAAAATTGCAGATTTTGGACAAGACTTTTGATGTGACCTGTGTTTCCATGGGAAATCCCCATGGTGTCATTTTTGTGGATGATACAGAACATTTTGAAGTGGAAAAATACGGCAAAGTGGCAGAAGTCCATCCTATGTTCCCCAAAAAAGCAAATATCGAGTTTGCCCATGTCATCGATCGTACCCACATGAGTATGCGTGTTTGGGAAAGAGGCAGCGGCGAAACAATGGCATGTGGTACAGGGGCATCTGCGACACTGGTGGCAGCGGTGCTTAACGGATTGTGTGACAGAAAAGTGCGTATCCAGCTTTTGGGCGGCACTTTGGAAATCGAATGGAGAGAATCCGACAACCATGTTTATATGACAGGTCCCGCCAGATTCTCTTTTGACGGCGTATGGCTGCGGTAAGAAAGCAGAGAGGAGTAAGACATGGCAAAAGAATTGCATGAAAATAAAGATACAGAAGAAAGATTGATACTGGTAGGCATTGAGCTGGAGGACAAGGACAGTCCTTCTGCCATGGCAGTGGAAGCCTGTCTGGATGAGCTGGAAGAATTAGTAAATACAGCAGGTGCAACAGCTGTTGCCCGTACCATCCAGCGCAGAGAAAAGGTGCATCCTGCCCATTATCTGGGAAAAGGCAAAATCGAAGAACTGAAAATGATGATAAATACATACGATGCCACAGGCGTTGTCTGCGACGATGAACTTTCTCCGGCACAGCTGAAAAATCTGGAAAAAATGCTGGAAACAAAGGTCATGGACAGAACCATCGTTATTCTGGATATTTTTGCCGGACGTGCTATTTCTGGTGAAGGGAAAATTCAGGTAGAACTGGCACAGCTGAAATACCGCATGTCCCGTCTGACTGGTATGGGTGCGTCCATGTCCCGTCTGGGTGGCGGTATCGGTACCAGAGGTCCCGGGGAAAAGAAGCTGGAAACAGACCGCCGTCACATCAAGGAACGGATTGCGGAATTGAATCGGGATTTGAAAGAAATCCAGACCCATCGGGAACTTTTGCGTAGTCAGCGCAGCAAAAAAGGCACTCCTGTGGTTTCTTTGGTAGGCTATACCAATGCGGGGAAATCTACTACATTGAATGTACTGACACAGGCTGGCGTACTGGCGGAGGATAAACTTTTTGCCACACTGGATACCACAACCAGAAAGGTGGAACTGCCCGGCGGTTCTGAAATTCTGCTGACAGATACCGTTGGTTTTATCCAGAAACTGCCTCACCATCTGATTCAGGCATTCCGTGCAACACTGGAAGAATTAAAGTATGCGGATATCCTCCTCCATGTGGTGGATGCGTCCAATCCTAATAGAGAAGAACAGATGCGTGTGGTTTATGACACGCTGAGAGGTCTGGGCTGCGAAGATACACCCGTTATTACCGTTTATAACAAAATGGACAGAGAAGTGGAACTGCCTTTGCCTATGGACAGAATGGCAAGGGAAATCGTACAGATTTCCGCAGGGAAACAGATGGGGCTGGAACAGATGCTGGCAACCATTGAAAAACTGCTGAAAAGCTTCCGTAAGTCCATGACGGTACTGCTGCCTTACACAGAAGGCGCATTGGCAGGCTGGGTACATGGCAGATGCGAAATCATCCGGGAAGAACATACAGCAGAAGGGGTATTGCTGGAAGTTTATGTGGATGAGGAAGCGGCAAACAGACTGAAATCTTTTGCGGTAGAAGGGTAAAGCATCTTGGAAAAGGGGGATTTCCATGAAAAGAAAGGGATTACTGTTGTTGGGACTGCTTTTGGGGCTGACAGCCTGCGGACAGGAGCCGGCACAAGTGGACGAAAACGCTTTGGCAATGGCTTATGAAAACCGTTTGCTCATGGTAAATGATACCTTATATTATGGAACAGACCAGACAGGACCTATGGGGGATTCCGAAGCAGTTGCAGGAGAAATCACATCGGAAACATCCGAAGGGGCTGTACCAACAGAAAATGGACAATCCAACTTTGGCTGTGTGGGCAATGCTTACACCATAGGGGAAGAAACCATCATGGTACAAATTGGGGAAGAATGGTTTGTGTTTGCAACAGCAGAAGCTTTGGCGGATTTCATGGAAAAAGAAAGTCCATGGAGTGCGGAAACCCCCTATAAAAATCGTTTGCTTATGGTGAATGATACCTTATATTATGGAACAGACCAGACAGGACCCATGGGGGATTCCCAAGCGATTGCAGGAGAAATCACATTGGAAACATCCGAAGGGGCTGTACCAACAGAAAATGGACAATCCAACTTTGGCTGTGTGGGAAATGCCTACACCATTGGGGAAGAAACCATCATGGTGCAGATTGATGAAGAATGGTTTGTGTTTGAAAAAGCGTGACATATAAAAAAGATGGCAGATATCAAAGTCTGCCATCTTTTTATATTATTACTTTAGTGCTGAAGGCTGCAAAGCAGCCTTTAACAACCGCCCGCTCT